>CAEZTK010000001.1_pt1 | contig 43735 bp, 47 predicted proteins | sample 7264201 | NCBI WGS metagenome assembly CAEZTK01 (sample SAMEA6813801, study PRJEB35770) | uncultured Actinomycetes bacterium | biome: Freshwater; feature: Freshwater reservoir; material: water | place: Czech Republic | collected 2015-06-16 | depth 0.5m m
AGACCAGGACCAGTTGTATTAATAATTGAATAATCATCACCTCGGCGCAGGCGAATACTTACTTCACCGTTTACTGCAGATGCCACCCAGCGCTGCAATGATTCACGCAACATTAATGCTTGTGGATCAAACCAGCGACCTTCATAGAGAAGTCGACCTAATCGGCGACCTTCTGCATGATAGTTAGCAATTGTGTCTTCATTGTGAATAGCACTTATTAATCTTTCGTAGGCAATAAACAAAAGCGCCATACCTGGAGCTTCATAGATTCCGCGACTTTTTGCTTCAATGATTCTATTTTCAATTTGATCAGCCATACCAAGGCCATGGCGACCACCAATTGAATTTGCCTCTTTCATTAAATCAACAACGTCAGCAAAAGCTTTGCCATTAATTGCTGTTGGGCGACCTTGAACAAAAGTAATTCGAACATCTTCGCTATCAATTTTTACGCTTGCATCCCAGAAGCGAACGCCCATGATTGGTTGAACCAGTTCTACGGATGTGTCCAGGTTTTCTAAACTTTTCGCCTCATGAGTAGCACCCAAAATATTTGCATCGGTTGAATACGCTTTTTCGGTGCTGTCGCGATATGGCAGGCCATTTTTGACCAACCACTCACTCATTTCTTTGCGACCACCTAACTCAGTTACAAAATCCTGATCAAGCCATGGCTTATAAATTCTTAAATTTGGATTCGCTAAAAGCCCATAACGATAAAAGCGCTCAATATCATTGCCTTTATATGTTGAACCATCGCCCCAAATTTCGACTGAATCTTGATGCATTGCGCGAACAAGCATGGTGCCAGTAACAGCGCGTCCAAGAGGTGTTGTATTGAAATACTGTTTTCCACCAGATCTAATGTGAAAAGCCCCGCATGCAATTGCTGCAAGGCCTTCTTCGACTAAAGCGTTTTTGCAATCTACAAGGCGTGAAATCTCTGCGCCATATTCTTTTGCGCGCCCTGGAACCGAATCAATATCTGGTTCATCGTACTGACCAAGATCTGCTGTGTACGTGCAAGGCACTGCGCCTTTTGCGCGCATCCATGCAACAGCCACTGAGGTATCGAGCCCACCAGAAAAAGCGATACCAACTTTTTCGCCAACTGGAAGGGAAGAAAGGACCTTGGACATGTGCCAAGTCTAACGGATGTTAAGAGTGGGAAGTTTCTTCTCTAAGGCGGGAATAACGCCCCATTGGCTGGTCATTTCAAGATATCTCTGAGTATCTATTGCATCCGGTTTGGCATCTGTTTTGACGGCACGAATCATCAAATTTCTTGGAGTGTGTTCTCCTGCAACAAACTCAATTACCTCTACTCGATAGCCAACAAGGCGAAGTAACTGCGCGCGAAATGAATCAGTAATCAAATCTGCCAAACGTTCTTTCATTAATCCAAACTTAGTCAGAGCAGTCCATGGCTCTGGCGCGGCGTCCATTTGCTTTTGAATATCGTGATGACAACAAGGAGCAATCAGCAAAAGCTGGGCTCCGCCATTTACTGCCCAAGCGATCGCATCATCTGTTGCGGTATCGCAGGCATGAAGTGCAATTGCTATATCTACCGGTTGTGATGTTGTTTTTGAGATCTCTTCTGCTACAAATTCAATTGATGATTCAATACCAAGTTTCTTTGCAATTGCATTATTGCGATCTCTGCTTTCAACTCTGACATCGATTCCTACAACTTTTACAGGTATCCCAGATTTAATTAAAAACTGGTGAGCGGCAAATGTTAAATAAGCATGCCCGCAACCCAGATCAACGATGTTGAGTGGGGCATTTACTGTGGGCTTTCGAATATGACCTGCCGATATTGCAGCATTAAGCGCTGGAGAAAGTATCCGCAAAAACTCTTCTACTTGTTTGTACTTATCTTGCCGTGAAGGTTTGATTACTCCTTTTACATCGGAGATTCCAACTTCCAACAAAAATGGATCCGAGGAATCCAACAAGCGATCCTTCTTTTTGTCATGGGTGAGGACTTGTTGGGATTCTTGTTTTTCAATATGTACTTGAGCATCACCGTTTTTGGTGATTCGAATTGAATAGATCTGCGAAATACTCTCGACCATTATGTTTGCATAGCCACTATCGAGTAGCTCCTGGACTACCACGCGATCAGGTGCGACATTCTTCGTTGTTGTGGTGCGACCGTCATTTTGCATTAATTGGAGGTTTAACTTGCCCTTGATCTCAATTAATCGAATATCAATTCGCTCAAAACTGACCTGCATATTGCGTCGCCGGCCAGAGAGAACTGCTCGAACAAATGTAGAGGTGTCTACGATCTGATCACAGGCACTTCGCAGCCCATCTTCGAGAGTTGTCTGCATAAATTTATCGAGGCGAAATTATCGCGGCGCCCTTTTCGTGATTGAGAATGATAAGTTCATGATTTGGTAGGGCTGCAGCAAAATCCTCGGCTAATTTTCTCTCGCCTTCCCGATTAACATCATCGAGAATTACTACTGCTCTAGGTGATAACTTATCTTTAAACTCCTTTAAAGCTGGATAACGCGACTCAGGATTATTGTTACCTGGAGGGCCATCTACAATTAAAAGATCGATCTTCTTTAGGTCCTTAATGACTGAAATGTCATACCAAGTTAAGCCATTGACATAAGGCAATAACGCTGCAAATCGAACCTCTACGCCACGGACTCTATGTTCCTTGAGCATCTCTCTGGTCTTTGCTGCATACTCTTTGGAGCCATCTAAACTTACGACTTTCTTAGCACCAGATTTTGCCGCAACTAAAGTTGAAACACCAGAACCTAATTCAACGACAAGTGAAGGTTTTGTTCTACTAATTGTTTCATAAATAGTTAGGAGTAAATCAGGTGAAGCGGCCCAGCCACGAGTTGGAGGCAATGATGCTTTAAAGTCAAGAAGCTGGATTAGTTGGGCGTATGCTTCACTTTGATAATACGAGTGGGAAATACTCTTTTTTATTTCATTTGAGGCTTTGTAGACCTCACGAATAACTTTCTCGGAGTTTCGTCTCTGCTTCTTGTAAAGGATAAATGAAAACCAGCCAAGGCCAGCGATACCTATCAAGATGAGGACAAATAGGGCTGTATATAGAGTATCCATGCGCAAAGTGTATCGTTGAAAAGAATTCAATCGGGCAATCTCATTTAATCAACATCTTGGTGCTCGTTTAGTGGCAGAATCTCCCAATGGAATCTACAGCTGTCTGGCTCGTAACCCTTGGAACCTTGTCACTAGTAATCATTTTGGATTTAATGATTGCAATTGCTCGCCGCAATAAGGAAACCACAATCACAGAGGCTGGAATCTGGACTCTGGTATATGTTTCGGCGGCGTTACTGTTTGGTTATCTAATGCCAAACTGGACAACAGATTCCAATTCTCAGAAAGAGTTTTTCGCTGGCTGGCTCACCGAATACGCACTTTCTGTCGATAACATATTTGTGTTTGTCATCATCTTGGCCAGGTTTCAGATTGAAAGAACCAAGCAGCAACTTGTCCTTTTGCTTGGAATCATTATCGCCTTGATTCTTCGTGGCGGTTTTATCGCTGCCGGAAGTGCAATACTAGAACGATTCTCTAGTGCCTTCTTTATTTTTGGTGCATTCTTGATTTTCACTGCCTATAAATTGCTAACAGAGCACGGAGAAGAAGAGGAAAAACAAAAGGAAGATCGGATAGTTACTTTTCTTCGTTCCAAAGGCGCATCAACATTTACAATTGCGTTGATCTCGCTAGGAATAACGGATCTAGTTTTTGCCCTTGACTCGATACCTGCAATCTTTGGCATTACCCGCGATCCATATATCGTTGTGTGTGCAAACATTTTTGCACTGATGGGGCTGCGTCAGCTTTATTTTTTACTCCAAGGTTTACTGCAGAGATTGATTTACTTATCGAAAGGTCTCTCTTTTATTCTGGCATTTATTGGATTTAAAATGATTATTGAAGCGTTCCACGGTATCGGAGTTCACGATTTGATTGGAATTGAACTCCCACACGTATCAATTGAAGTCAGTTTAGGTGTGATCGTCACAACATTACTGATTACAGCTGCTGGAAGCCTTACGGCAACAAGAAAAGATGGAACTGAGATCGTTTAACTCTCGGTCTGTACTCTTTTATTCGTATTTAGAATGGAAGTGCGACAACTACTACTGTTGCTATTGCTGCAAGTAGAAGAGATTTTCCAAGAATCGTGAGCGCCGTCTTTCGGTCCGCCGCACGGTCTTCAGGAGATGCAACTCTAGATAAGTCACCCATCTTGCCAACATTAAATGTTCCTGCAAATCCATAGGCGAGGCAAAACTTACTGCGTGATTGAATGTATCCCACAGATGCCATCATGAGTGGAAAAAAGATTCCAATCCGAGAACTAGATGGTGCACCAATTGATATTAAAGTTACTAGTGCGAATATAGAAAGAAACAAACCAAGTAAAGCGACAAATTGTCTACGTTTTATTTCGCCTTTACCAATATTACAACTGCCTGGAATGTATTGAATCTCAGACATCTTCTAATTCGTCTTCATCAACCCATGTATCTGCGACGGTATCTTCTTGATGTTCAACCCATGAAAGAAAAGATCCGACGGCGCGAAAAGCCACAAGCACCACAGCAACAGCTGCAGCTATGCGACTAAATACTTTAAACATGTGCTAAAAATACTCTGTATTTCTGAGAATTTCTCTACAAAACCGCAAGAGCCTGATCAATATCTGACCATAGGTCCTCAACGTGTTCGCAACCGACGCTTAGGCGAATTAACCGCTCCGGCACTGAGTTGCTTTCACCGGCCCAACGACGGCGGCGCTCCCATAGAGATTCGACTCCGCCAAGACTAGTTGCGTGAATGATGACTTTCGATGATTCGCAGACTTTTTGGACTGCCTCAACTGGTGCATCTACTTCAAAAGAGATGACGGCTCCAAATCCGGGATAGCGAACTTTTGTAATCTTTGGATGCTCACTCAGACGCTTTACTAAATCTTTTGCATTGCTTTCAGCTGCGCGAAAGCGAATTGGAAATGTTCGTATGCCACGAAGTGCCAACCACGCTTCAAAGGGTCCTGGGATTGATCCGTTAAAGCGACGTGCTTCTTCTAATCTTTTCAGTAGCGCTTCATCATTTGTAGAAAGTGATCCGAGCACAACATCACTGTGGCCAGATAAAAACTTTGTTACTGAGTGCATTGAAACATCTGCGCCCATTGAAAGCGGTAACTGTGTCAGAGGGGTAGCAAAAGTGTTATCAACACCTACTCCAATGCCGAGTTTCTTTGCAGCTGTAATAAGGGTTGGTAGATCTGCAATATCAAGAGATGGATTCGTTGGTGATTCAAGCCATACGAGTGCGGCGCCTTTCATTGCAGCTATTACCTCATCGTTTTTGGTCACATCAACTAATCGAACTTCTAAGCGACCTGATGCCTGTAACTGAGTAAGTAATCCCATAGTTCCGCTATATCCCTCGTGTGATGCAACTACGGGTGCACCAATAGGCAAAATAGAAAAGAGTGCGTTTATTGCTGCCATGCCAGATGAGAATGTAAGAGTTGGTCCGCCCTCTAACTCAGCAATTGCCTCTTCAAGTGCGCTCCACGTTTGATTTCCATAACGTCCATAACCAACTGGACCACCTGCGTGATAAGTCGAGGACAAAAATAATGGAGGATTTACTGATGCATCTGGCGCCGAGTCAGGTCGGCCTGCATTAATCGCCGATGTTTCAGGGTGAAGGTCCATTGAGTAAGTCTAATTGCTAATTAGTACAGCCATTGCCGCATTATGACCAGGTATACCGCTTACACCGCCGCCACGTGTAGCACCTGCGCCGCAGATAAAGATGCGTGGGTCATCGGTTTCGACTCCCCATGATGGCTGGCTTCCATCTTCGCGAAATGGAAACTGTAAGTCTCTGTGAAAAATATTGCCTCGCGGTAATGCAATCGCTTCTTCAAGATCAAGCGGTGTTTTAATTTCAATTGCAGCAATGACATCTTGTATTGGCTCAACTAAATATTCATTTAGTGATGCAAAAGCTGAATCAAGTGCTGCCGCTCGCGCAGAGTCATTGTCGCTATCAAATAACGATGCAGGAGTGTGAAGGGCAAAGAGAGTTAAGGTATGAAAGCCGGCTGACGATAGCTCTGGACTTAGAATCGAAGCATCGGTCAATGTGTGGCAGTACATTTCAATGGGAAGCTTTGCAGGCATATTGCCATTCTTTGCCTCTAGATATGAACCCTCACACTGTGTGAAACTTTCATTCGCATGGAAAGTTCCAGCAAAAGCTAACTGCGGATCGATCCCAGACTTTAACTTGGGAAGCCGCTTGAGAAGGATGTTGATTTTCAACTGCGCGCCATCTAATGATTCAGGCTTTTTCTTGCCCCTAATCTCTGCCAAAACTCCAGGAGCAGCATTGGACAGAAAGTGTGCTGCAGTGAATTCTTCACCTGATGATGTTCTAACTTTCACACTTGCACTTGTGCTTTCGATAGCAACAACCTTGTGATTAGTTTGAATTTCAACACCAGATTCGGTTGCAACTCGTATGAGTTCACTTACTAGCGCTCCCATACCTCCTCGAGGAACTTTCCACTCCCCCGTTCCGTTACCAATGAGATGGTAGAGAAAACAGATATTTGCTTGGAGATCATGAGCTGATGCAAAAGTGCCAATAAGTGCATCCGTTAAAACAACTCCTCGAACGATGTCATCCTTAAATCGATCACAAATAACTTCACCGATTGGTTCTTCAATCAGATACTTCCAAGCACTTGGCAGATTAATCAGTTCACGCAATTGTGAGCGCGTTTGTAATGGCTGAAGAAGAGTTGGTGCAATTTTTTCAGCAAACTGGGCAACTTCGGAGTAAAAATCCTGCCAGGCCTTGCCTTCATTTCCAGTTGGATCAATTTCATTAAATGATTCTTCAGTTTTAGCATCCCAATTTCTAGAGACATACAAGCCTTTATCAACTCCCTGAGCATTTGTATAAGGAGTAAAACTTGAGACATCTCTTGAGATAGTTTCGAAATTCAGATTAAGATCGTTAACAATCTTGTCAGGCAAGAGAGCAACAAGATAGGAATAGCGAGAAACTCGTGCATCAAAGCCTGGAAATGCCTGCACACTTTGCGTTGCTCCACCAATTTCATTATTTGCCTCAAGGATGAGAACTGATTTGCCTGCCTTAGCTAAGTAAGTCGCAGCAACTAAACCATTGTGTCCTGCTCCCATGATCACAACATCGTATTTTTTGACTGACATTTAAACTGTCCTCTTGAATTGATCGATGCCGGGAATTTCTCGCCATTTAACGCTGGTATGGGTTTGCAGCTCCGAAAGGTGAGGAACTTCTATCCCATTGTCTCTCATGGATTAAGGCTATCACCGCTGTAAAGGGGTAGATTTGAACTATGAGTAATCAAATAGAAACCCAAATTGATGTATCCCTGACAGAACGTAATCGTTTAACTGCGCTTTTTCGTCTTGTTTTAGTTGTTCCAATGGCAATTTTTATTGCCTCATTTACAGCAGCTGCCGATTTATCAAGTGATGATGCAAGTTATTTCATGGTTGGTTTGATTTCGCTTCCAGTTGCTTTAGCAATAGTTTTTCGACAGATCTATCCCAGCTACGTTCTCTCATTTAACGAAGCGTTGCTCTCCTTGCAGACTCGTGTTGATGCCTATGTTTTGTTACTCACTGACGAGTATCCTTCTATTGAAGAAAATAATGTAGTTAGCGTAACTTTCCCTGAAGTTGATGCAAAAGCACTCAACCGCTGGTTGCCTTTGATTAAGTGGTTTATTGCAATTCCTTTGTATCTAGTTGGAATTTTTTATGCCATCTATGCAGTGTTCTTAACGTTGATTGGTTGGTTATCAATCTTGTTTACTGGTAACTATCCAGAAAAATGCGCAGAAGGTGTTGTAGGAACAATTTCCTATTGGAACCGAGTCGTTGGGTATGCACTTCTACTTGTTACAGATGAGTATCCAACTTTTTCCTTGTAATCAAATTTGAATTATCGAGGTTCTAAAACCAGCGATACGGAGTTGATGCACCAACGTTGATCGGTTGGAACGTCATATCCTTCACCATCGAAGACATGTCCCAAGTGAGAGCCGCACGATGCACAAAGAACCTCAGTGCGAACTCTCGGAAACAAGGAGCGATCTTCTATCAAGCGCACTGCGTCTTCTGCAGTTGGTGCATAAAAAGATGGCCAGCCGCATCCTGAATGAAATTTAGTTTCACTTCTAAATAGTTCGGCGGCGCATGCTTTGCATTTATACACACCTACTGTTTCTGTGTCGGTGTATTCACCTGTGAAAGGGCGCTCTGTTGCGGCATTGCGCAGCACGTCATAAGAGAGTGGATCTACTCGGGCTGCGAGCTCCTGCTCATCAATTGTTACTGGATACTCGTTGTGATCTGAGTTGTTTTTACCCTCGTTATCTTTAATGCTCAATTGATCACCGCAGATGCCGGATAGGCAACCCCTGTACTGGAATGACAGTCATAGCCATTTGGATTCTTCTGCAAGTACTTTTGGTGGTACTCCTCGGCCGGGTAGTACTCGATGCCTTCGGCACTCAAAATTTCTGTACAGATCCGGTCTAATCCTGCAGCTGACAACGCGGTTTGGTATTCATCCCTTGATGCCAAAGCAGTATTTTGCTGAGAATCATCGGTTGTATAAATCGCACTGCGATATTGCGTTCCGATATCTCCACCTTGCTGATTCAATGATGTCGGATCGTGCATCACCCAAAACTCTTCAAGTAATCGCTGATAAGAAACCTTTGAAGAGTCGAATACAACTTTCACAATTTCAGCATGGCCTGTAACTCCAGTGCACACTTGTTCATAAGTTGGATGTGGTCGATTTCCACCCATATAACCAACGTTTGTTTCAATCACGCCATCCATCATCCAAAAACGACGTTCGGCTCCCCAAAAACAACCTGTTGCTAAATACGCAATTGAGTTCATAGGCAGATTCTTGCAGTATGCACACAACTTTGCACCCGCTGATAACCTTGTGTAGTAAGCCCACAGAGCCCCCGTAGCTCAGGGGATAGAGCGTTGCCCTCCGAAGGCATGCGCACAGGTTCGAATCCTGTCGGGGGCACTTGAGGTAGATCACCATTGATTAAAAAATCTTTTTCATTACATCCTTGTATTAAGCGAGCGCAACATGGATAATTGTCACCTTGCGTACACAAGTGTGCGTATCTTCATTCGTTGAGCATCAGAGTGATTGCGCTGGCAATCTAAGGGGGTCCGTCATGGATTGGCGACATCAATCTGCTTGCCGCGATGAAGATCCCGAACTGTTCTTTCCTGTTGGCAACACTGGACCAGCTATCAGCCAAATTGAAGAGGCAAAAAAAGTTTGTAACCGTTGCATAGTGAAAGAGCCATGTCTGGCATGGGCATTAGAAAGCGGTCAAGATGCAGGAGTATGGGGCGGATTATCAGAAGATGAACGCCGTGCATTGAAGCGTCGTGCTGCGCGAAATCGTGCCCGCCTCTTGGAGCAACAAAACCAATTCTAAAGAGGGAATCGAAGTTTTGCTTGTGTTCCCTTTTCGCTAGATTCTAATCTCAAATCTCCATTTAATTCATTTTCTGTCAATGTGAGAACTATTTGTAATCCTAGGTTTGCTGAGGTTGCAAGGTTAAAACCATCTGGCAGACCCACTCCGTCGTCTGAAATAGTTACTAAACCTTCGTTGCTGTATCGCTGAAGTTCAATTCGAAGGTGAGTTCCTGATGTGGCTAAGCCATGCTCTAGAGCGTTATGGATTAGCTCTGTAACAACTAATGAAAGCGGGGTTGCAAGACGAGATTCGAGAGAGCCGATCTTTCCGATGCGCTCAATTTTTAGCTGACTCATTCGTGGACTTAACTCCAGCGAGTGCGTAACAAGGCTAGTTAAAACCTCATCAAATGCCACAGTGGTTTCATCGCTATTGGATAAGGTCTCGTGAACCAGGGCTATGGATGCAATTCTACGGACAGCCTCATCTAGTGCAGCTGCTGCCGATGGGTCATCAATGCGACGAGACTGCAATCTAAGAAGTGCTGAGACCGTCTGAAGATTGTTCTTTACGCGGTGATGAATTTCGCGGATCGTTGCATCCTTTGTAACAAGTGCGCGATCAAGGCGGCGAAGCTCGGTCACATTTTGAAGCAGCACTATTGCACCAATTCGATCTTCTCCTTGTATCAAGGGCAATACAAGAAAATCGATGGTCGTCCCTTTATTTTCAATCTCTACTCGTCGAAGTGTCTTTCCATTTAGCTGTGTTTTGATTCCCTCTTCATGAGGATTTTCGGTTGTGATCGACACCTTCTGTGCTGCCTCGCCAAGATTGTGTCCTTCTAAATCTCCATGCCAACCCATCCGAGAAAATGCTGATTTAGCATTAGGGCTAGCAAATGAGATAGCACCATTAACATCTAATCGGATTAATCCATCTCCAACTCGTGGCGCAGGCTCTATGAGTGCGCCTGCATTTTTGTAAGGAAAGTTACCTTCAGCGACCATCTGATAGATCTGATGTGCAATCTCACGGTAATTAATCTCTAATTTTCCCGCAGTTCTCATTTGCTCAACATTTCTATGTCTAGAAATTACTGCAATTGCTTGGCCGTTAAAAGTTACCGGAATTGCTTCCTCTTTAACAAGCAACATTCCTGGTGGTTCTAATTGGCTATCTCTCACTATTTCTCCATGAGATAGAGCCTCATCAATGTTTGTTCGAGTCCCCCAAGCAATTTCATCTCCAATAACATCATTAGCAAAAACAGTTGCAGCAGTAGTTGGTCTGATATGAGCAATTGCAATGTGTCCGCTGGGCCACATTTTTATGTCTTTTCGAATTGGTACCCAAAGAATTAGATCTGCAAAGGAAAGATCTGCCAACAATTGCCAATGAGCAACAAGTTCTCGCAAACGATCAGCTTGATCGAGTGTGATTGTGGTTCGAGACCCGAGTAGATTCTCAAATGGAAACATGTTATTTCCACTCACTCAAGTGCTGCTCAATTTCTTGTTGTGCAAACCAAGCCAATTCTTCTTCCCCACGAATTGCAAGAAGTGCGCACTGCACTTGTTCCCACATAATTGCCGATGTGACTGTGATGTGATCTGCATATTCCTCACCAATTTGCTCAGGGGTGATATCTAAAGCTAGAACAATTCCCGGAGCACTTTGAGTCAAGCAAAGATCCAAGGCATTTTCTCCGGCAATTGCAGATAGCAAATACTCGAGCTCTTCTTCATCGCAATCACTATTTTCTTCTTGAAATAAAGCCGTCGGTGCGAACAGAATTTCACAATCAAGAGTCTTAGCCTCAAGAAAGGTTTCAAGCTGTTTATGGCTCAAGGGAAGGTAAGTACGCACAACCCAATCGTAATAGATTTTAAGATGAAAGTTCACTGGCTAACTCTGCGATTGATTTACGCACAGTAGATCGCTCATTTGTCTCAATCAAGGTTGCTCTTTCATCTTGGGCAGCGAGCACGGCCCTAGAATCTTTGTTGATAGATCTAACGCGCATGGGTTTGACTGGTGATGTCATGGCCATAAATTTAGTCAATTCAACCTCCCCTTTCTTTCCCGAGGTTTTCATGTTCATAACAAAACTTAATTTTGCTTTAATAGATGTTTGCGCCAAAAGCTCAATGACTTTTTGTAGGCGTGATACCCCAAGTAGATCAGGCCTTGAAATCACAATAAGTTGATCGGCTAGATCACAGCTCCAGGTGGTAGTTGTTGATGTCCAACGTCGATCGGTAAGCCGATTTGAAAGACCAGCAATAGAACCCAAATCAATCACGACATAATCAAACTCTTTTCCAGCACGCATCATAAGTTCATCGGTTTCGGCTGCTTGTGCCTGAGTAATTTCGAATATTGATAAATTAGGTGCAACTTTTTTCCATAACAAATCCGACTCTGTATTGCGCATAGAAAGTAATTCAAAGACTGAAGGTGCTCGAAAATTTGCATCTATGAGCAGTGTTGTTTTTCCTTGCACGCTTAGCTCCATCGCCAAATTCATAGCAATTGATGTGCATCCAGTATGTGTTCCGGCAGAACCCAAGGCAAATACTTTTGCCCTACGCGGTAGATTCGAGGCATGGCTCATCTCACGCAACATCGGTGTTCGGACAAGACCACGAACTAATGAGACTAAATCGGCAGCAATTATTGGCGCTTGATTTAGTTGTGAAAAGTTTTCATCTGTATTTGTTGCAAATCCAATTACTTGACTAAATTGTGTTGAAATTTGTTGCACTTTCTCGTTTGAAATACCAGGCAAGTCTGAACCGTAGATTAATAAAGTAGAACCAAGGTCAGATGAGTTGTTGCGGACATAGGTTTCTAAACTTTCCCAGTCTATGGCGCGAAATATGACACTCCAACCTTGGGCAAATAATGTAGAGGCAATGAATCCTTCAATATCGGTTCTTGCAATTGCTGTGATCACTACTGGCATGACTTGCTCAGACATGTGAGGCGATAATCACTAAACGTCCAACCGTTGTTGCACTCAAAACTCGTAAAACTTGAGTGTTCTCCACGGCAATACTCAAGCCGACATCTCCACTAAAGGAGTTGCCTGTACTTTCTATTGAGAGAAGCGCCGCCCCTCCTAGAACCAAAACTGGTTCAACAGATTCTTCACCATTATTTGAATCCAAAACCCAGTAAACATCTACTCCTTCTCCAAGAGCCAAGCCCTTTGCTATGTCGACTGAACGCACACTTAGTGGAACGGCACTAGTTGATTGGCCTGCAATAGAAGCGCCCAAGTCAGCTGCGCCAATAACTTCGCCCTGTTGCATGGTGCGTAAAGCGATCAAACCTATTGGATTAAAGCTCTTGTCTATGTATAGATCTGAACTATTGTTTAAGTTCAAATGCGCTACTTCAAGATCGGATGAAGAAATCACGTGCCCGGTAATGATTGCGCCTCTTACAACCCAATAATCTTCACCTTTATTTGCCATTGAAGAGATGAATATTGAAGATACAAAAGAGGCAATAATTAAAGTTACTGCTAATGGTAAGCGCGCGCTAAAGGTATTTTTTGGTGGTCTCATGGGCACACCTAATAGCCAGTGCTGACATTCTGCCAAGGCTTATCCACAGTAGTACTTTGGTCTGAAAACATTTCGTCCTTCAGGTTGAGGTGTTAATCATTCAAGATCGCAATTATTTGTCTTATGAATACACAACGTGAATACAACCCTTTGTACATAAAAATGCCCACCTTTGCATCAATCGACATGGCTCCAATTTCAAGTGATCCTGATGAAGATTGGTTGCATCCCGTTCTTGAAATGTTTAGACCTATAAAGGTAGTTGAGCCCGTTAAAGAGCCTCGCATGTATTTGATTGCGTCAACTTTTGGTGAGGAGTTTGATTCTGATTTTTGTCCGGAGCCAACGTCAGCAAAAGATCTTCCAGACATTAAGATTTTGGTGCATAACTTCATTCACGTTGTTGTCGAAGTTTGGGCAGGTAGACGTTCGGCTTCACAGATCCAATCTGCATGTCACTACTCTGTTTTTGCACAGCTCCTGCGTAAAAGCGGCACTATCCAAACGGTAGGAAAGATTCGAAAAATTCATATTTCACAACCGTTAGATGGAATCGTTGAAGCAACAATTACAGTCCGATACGCAGATAGATTACGTGTCGTTGCGATTAGGTTCGAAGGCTTAGATCATCGATGGTTGTGCACCACGTTAGAGATGATTTAATTTTATTGAGCTTCTCCATGGCATCGCTTAAATTTCTTTCCAGAACCACATGGGCATGGAGCGTTGCGAGAGACTTCGCCAGTTGTGTGCACTCCAGACTCGTCAGCTGCTGTGTATTGCAAGCCAGATACTGGAAGAGTCTTTGATTCAAGACCAGGTGCAGTAACGGAATTGCTTGAAGGTTCAACGCTCACTTCAATGTTGAAAAGCAATCCTGCGATCTCTTCTTTAATCGCATCCATCATCGCAGCGAATAGCTCGTAGCCTTCTCGTTGATATTCAACAAGTGGATCACGCTGGGCCATCGCACGAAGACCAATGCCTTCTTGCAGATAATCCATTTCATAGAGGTGTTCGCGCCATTTGCGATCTAAAACCGAAAGAAGCACTTTACGTTCTAGTTCGCGCATCACGTTGTCGCCAAGTGATTCTTCTCGCTTGGCATACGCGCTCTGGCAATCCTCTACGACCTGAGCAACAATGAACTCAGTGTCTAACCCGGCGCGACTTCCAGCTTGTTCAACTAGTTCATCAATTGTAAATGAGATTGGATAGATAGTTTTTAGCGCTGTAAACAGAGTATCTAGATCCCAATCTTCACCATAACCATTTGCGGTTGCAGCTTGAACATAAGCGGTCAATGTATCGCTAACAAAAAGTGCAATCTGATCTTTAATATCTGCACCCTCTAGAACCATTCGTCGTTCACCATAAATAACGGTACGTTGACGGTTCATTACATCGTCATATTTCAAAACATTCTTACGCATTTCAAAGTTCTGGGCTTCTACCTGAGTTTGTGCCGAACGAATTGCATTGGAGACCATCTTTGATTCGATTGGCTCATCATCTGGCAAGCCTGCTGCTGTTAAGAAGCGCTCTACCAATGCGGAGTTGAATCGACGCATCAAATCATCTTGAAGCGAAAGATAAAAACGCGATTCACCTGGATCACCTTGTCGACCAGATCGTCCGCGCAGCTGATTATCAATTCGGCGTGATTCGTGACGTTCTGTTCCAAGAACGTAGAGACCGCCTAGAGAAACAACTTCTTCATGGCCCTTTTCTACCGCTGCCTTTTGTCGAGCAATTTCTGCTGGCCATTCTTTTTCATACTCGGCAGGATTATCGACAGGTGAAATTCCGCGACGTTGTAATTCAAAATCTGCCATGAACTCTGGATTGCCACCGAGCATAATGTCTGTACCGCGGCCGGCCATATTTGTTGCAACTGTTACGGCGCCTTTGACTCCAGCGCGCGCAATAATTGAAGCTTCACGTTCATGGTGCTTTGCATTTAATACTTCATGTGGAACACCAGATTTGCGCAAGAATGAAGAAAGTTCTTCAGATTTTTCAACGCTTACTGTTCCCACTAAAACCGGTTGTCCCTTGCGATGACGTTCGACAATATCTGCCGTAACTGCAGCGAATTTTCCAACCTCTGTTTTGTACACTAAATCTGAAGAATCGATACGTTGCATATCTCGATTTGTTGGAATCGGAACTACGCCCAACTTGTAGATTTGATCAAATTCTGCAGCTTCGGTTGAAGCTGTTCCTGTCATACCTGACAATGTTTCGTAAAGACGGAAATAGTTTTGTAATGTAATCGTGGCTAATGTCTGGTTCTCGTTCTGGATTTCAATTCTTTCTTTTGCCTCGAGTGCCTGATGAAGCCCATCGCTATATCTGCGTCCTGAGAGCATGCGGCCCGTGTGTTCATCAACAATCAAGAGTTCACCGTTCATCACAACATAATCCTTGTCGCGCTTGAACAACTCTTTTGCTCGAATGGCATTGTTGAGATAGCCGATCATCGGAGTATTGGCAGCTTCGTACAGGTTGCCAATCTGCATGATCTCTTCAACTTTCGTGACACCCTCTTCAAGAATTCCGACGGTCTTTTTCTTTTCATCTACTTCATAGTGAAGGTCTCGCGTTAATTTTCCAACAAGATTTGCAAACTCTACGTACCATTTTGTTGCTTTGTCGGCCGGTCCGCTAATGATTAAAGGAGTACGAGCTTCATCGATTAAAATTGAGTCCACTTCGTCTACAACAGCAAAGTAATGATCTCGTTGAACACAATCTTGAAGTGACCAAGCCATATTGTCGCGAAGATAGTCAAAACCAAACTCGTTATTTGTGCCATATGTGATGTCAGAGAGATATGCCTCGCGCCGTTCTGCCGGTGACATGTTGGCAAGGATTACGCCAACCTTTAGGCCGAGGAATCGATGTATACGTCCCATCCATTCACTATCGCGCTCAGCCAAGTAGTCATTTGTGGTAACAACGTGAACGCCACGACCAGCAAGGGCATTTAAGTAAGAAGGAAGAGTTGCTACAAGAGTTTTACCTTCACCGGTGCGCATTTCTGCAATGTTTCCTTTATGCAGGGCTGCTCCACCCATAATCTGAACGTCATAGTGGCGCTGTCCAAGTGTGCGCTTTGCTGCTTCGCGAACGACTGCAAAAGCTTCAGGTAATAGATCATCCAAAGATTCACCTTTTGAAAAACGATCTTTAAAGATTGCTGTTTGGCCGCGAAGTTCGTCATCAGACATTGCTACAAATCTATGTTCCTGAGCATTGACGGAGTCAGAGATTTTGCCTAATTCGCGAAGGATGCGACCTTCACCTGCACGCAAAATCTTGTCTACAAAGGCTGGCATTGATGTGACCCTTCATTACGTCAAACTCAACTAACAAACATTTAAGTATTGCTTAAAACAACTCTCAAGATTAAATCTCAGGATGAAATCTCGGGATTAAATCTATGGTCCTATCTTAGAGGCTGTGCAACACAGGCGGTAATCGCCGATATTTGTGCGTGAATTCCTTGAGAATTCAACGCTCTCGCGGCCTCCTTTAAGGTTGCTCCCGTTGTAATCACATCATCAACGAGTAAGAGTTCGCCACGGGCCACTGATTTTATTGAAAGTGCCCCCTGCATATTTTGTAACCTCTGCCTTCGATTGAGTCCGCTCTGATCGCGAGTTTTTCCAGTCAGGTCTAAACAATCCAGCATTGGAATTCCTGTCTGTTGAGTAATTTGTCGAACAATGTCAATCATAAAATTTCTGCCCCTACTTCTAACAGAGCGCTTGCTTGAGGGAATTGGAACCAACCGAATTCGATTGAGATCAAGTGTTGTTTTTCTGATCTGCCCTATGATCACTTGAATGAGCAATTGATCTGCAACTGAACTTCCACTTTCTTTGGCCGCTAAGATTATTTTTGCAGCAACCGGTGTGTACAAAACTGCTGAGTGGACGGTTAATTGAGAGTATTTGGTTTTGAATTCGGAGATTTCCCACTGACTCAAACATTGCGAACAGATGCTGCTTGAAAGCATGTTGCATCCTAGGCAGCGCGCAGGAAACAATAACTGCGAGATTTCCTGAAATGCGTGCATCGGGTCAGTCTTGCAATTTATTAAATGGCCACAGCAATTAATGCGACAAGTGTGGAGAGAAACTAATTAAATCCTCATACCTGAATGAAATCAGGCGTAAATGAATTGACTATTTCTATCAATATGATCGTGGACGTAATCCACAACCAAAACTACAGTGATTAGCTGCCGTGCTCCCAAGAATTCAAATACATATCTTGGGCTGGAGTTAGAACGTCAATTCGTCCACCCATACTAATTAACTTCAGAGATGCAACTTCTTTGTCGATATAAGTAGGAACTTCATGCACGCCTGGCTTGAGGTTTTTGGCTTCCTTGACCAAATATTCAGCAGTAAGTGCTTGATCAGAAAACGACATGTCCATGACAGATGCAGGATGGCCTTCTGCTGCTCCTAGATTAACTAAGCGGCCTTCTGCAAGTAGAAGAAGTCGACGTCCATCTTTTTGAACATATTCATCAGTCTGGTGACGCATTTTTTCATTCTTATGCTTTGAGTTTTGTTCCAACCATGCAACGTCAATCTCAATATCAAAATGTCCCGAGTTGGCCATAATGGCTCCATCCTTCATGACTGCGAAATGTTCGTCACGAAGGACATCACGGTTACCGGTTACTGTAATGAAGACATCACCAATTTTTGCCGCATCGGCCATAGGCATAACGCGGAATCCTTGCATCATTGCATCTAAGGCCTTTGTTGGATCAATTTCAGTAACGATCACATCAGAGCCCATACCTTTAGCTCGCTCTGCGACACCTTTTCCGCAGTATCCAAAACCTGCAACAACAACAATTCTTCCGGCAAGTAAAAAGTTTGTTGCGCGGAAAACTGCATCGAGTGTTGATTGACCTGTTCCATAACGATTATCAAACATGTGCTTAGTATCCGTATCGTTCACGGCGATCATCGGGAACTGTAAAGCACCATCTTTAGCCATTTGGTTAAGACGAATTACACCTGTTGTCGTCTCTTCGCAACCGCCAGCAATATTTGGAATCAACTCTTTACGAGTTGTGTGAAGGGTATTAACTAAGTCGCAACCATCATCAAAAACTTGATGTGGTTGAATATCTAAAGCCGCATTAATGTGTTTGTAGTAACCATCACGATCTACTGAATTTCTTGCAAAAACGCTAATCCCATATTCATGAACGAGAGCAGCAGCTGTGTCATCCTGTGTTGACAATGGATTTGATGCACACAGTGCGATGTCTGCTCCACCAGCTTTTAGAACACGCATTAAGTTTGCAGTCTCAGTAGTCACGTGCATGCAAGCTGCAATTCTTACTCCAGCAAAAGGTTGTGATTTTTCAAATCGCTCACGGATCTGCGCAAGTACAGGCATGTTTCGTTCTGCCCATTCAATTTTCAAACGACCAGCAGCAGCTAATGATGCATCAGCAATGTCATGTTTTGGAAGAGTTGCAGTAACTGGAACGTTCATTTGAATCTCCTTATATGGTATTTACAGTGTTAATTCGATACCTAAGGCGTAGGGCTCTACTGTGCTAGGCGGCTATGGACATAGATTACTGCCATAACCCTAAATATTCGCAATTGAAAACGGACCCTAGCTGCGGATTAATGCCAAAACTTGATCACGGATTGTCTGCATGTGAGCCTGATCTTTGGCCTCTACGTTAAGCCTAAGGAGTGGTTCTGTATTTGATGGTCGAAGGTTAAACCACCAACTATCACCATTGACTGTCAGACCATCTAAATGATCGACGTCAACTTGGGTTGTTAAATAGTGTTTTTCAACTAACTCTGTTGCCTCTTGAACGTTCGCTACCTTGGTATTGATTTCACCACTTTGAAAATATCGAGAGTAGGGAGCCAATAGATTAGAAATGCTTACTTCACTCCCACCAAGGGCTGCGATGGCATGAAGTGCTGCTAACGCTCCAGAATCTGCTCGCCAGAAATCTTTGAAGTAAAAATGGCCTGAGTGTTCTCCCCCAAAAATTGCACCAGTTTCTGCCATTAACTTTTTTATATTTGAGTGGCCTACTCTGGATCGAAGGCCTACCCCATTATTTTCAGTGATCACTTCTTGGACTGTGCGCGATGAAATCAGGTTATAGATGATCTTTGATCCTGGATGTTGCTTTAGCTCACGTTCGGCGATTAAAGCTGTAAGCGATGATGGATTAATCCCTTCACCGTTTTCATCTACTAAAAAGCAGCGATCAGCATCCCCATCAAAGGCCAGTCCAAGATCTGCTTTATTTTCCTTCATGGCTTTTTTCAAATCTACTAACGTTGATTCATCTAGTGGATTTGCTTCATGGTTTGGAAAGCTGCCATCTAATTCAAAGTACATAGGGATAACTTCGCAGTTAAGTTTTGCAAAAATTGCCGGGGCTGTATATCCAGCCATACCATTTCCAGCATCAATGACTATCTTTAATGGTCGAATATCTCGAAGATTAACGAGCGTTAATAAGTGATCTACATACTCTTCTAACATGTTTTGGTGCTTTTCTACACCTACATTTCTAAGTGCAATCGGTGAACCTTCTCGCACAAATTTTTCAATCGTAAGGAGTCCTGACTCTCTGCCAATTGGACGCGCCTGACTCATACAAAGTTTAATTCCGTTGTACTCAGCAGGGTTGTGACTTGCAGTAAACATCGCACCAGGTAATCCAAGTTTTCCAGATGCAAAATACATTAAATCGGTAGATGCCAAACCAATTCGAATTACATCCATACCTTGAGAGGTCACACCAGCCGAAAATGCTTCAGCTAAAAGTGGTGATGAAGGGCGCATATCTTCACCGATGACGATCGTTGCTGGCTCACGTTCGATTTGTAGAAACCTGGCAAAAGCTACGCCAGTTTCAAATGCAAAATCAGAATCTAATTCGCTTTCAACAAGGCCACGGATGTCATAAGCCTTGAATACATTTGGTGAAATATCCATTAATGAATTTAGTTTGGGACAGAGCGTAGATGTCCGCGACGGCCTATCTGTTGTCCTGCCGGAATTGGACTGCTAACAGAATCAACTTCAACTGAATGTGAAGCGACCTCTCTGACTGCATCTGCGATAACCATTAGATCATCATCGCTTGGTCCAACATCCTCATGAGTGATCTCTGCCTTAATAACATTCCAACCATTAGGAACTTTTAACCTTGTTCCATGAAGTACGCAGAGGTCGTATGCATGAGGCTCTGAATATGTTGCAAGTGGACCAACAACAGCCGTTGATTCTGCATAAATATATGTCAAGGTCATAGTTGCAAAGGATTTACAACCAGCACGGGAACAACTGCGTCCACCTTGAATTCTCATGCGCTCAAGATTAGTGGCTTAGACCAAGAAACCTTGGGATTATCAAGGATTTAAAACTTGGATGTTTGAATCTGGGATCTCTATCTTTGCCAATTCGCTACCGATGGCAAAAGGGAAATACCCAATTCCATTCACGGAAGTCACAATCGCTCCGGCATGAATGCCCTTATTAACCTTTGTTATTGTTATTGAACGGGCAGATGATGGGGGTCTCCACGTAGCAATATCGTTTCCGACCACGCTCTTGGTTACAGTTTTACCGTTGACTAAGGTCAGATTAATCGAAACATTAATCTGATCACCAGCAAAAACAATAAGCGGCGAGAGTCCCGTTATTGCCATTGTTAAGGTGTTTAGTTCCGGGGATGGCGTACTCCATACAAAATCAGATTTTCCAGAAGCGCTGATTCGAGATTTAATCGCTGCGACAATTGGCTCAGTGGCTGTAATCCTGACTGCAAAAGCCTCTGATGAAACCTCCGGTTCTAATTTAAATTCAGTTACCCGACCTGCTGCAATTAATCGTGAGTTAAGACCTACAGGAATAAATACTCCATTTGCAGACAAAACCTCAACGGTTAGATCTGCATCAACTTGACCTGGTGCCAAAACTCGAATCACATGGCCCTGTGTATTTGTTTGACCTCTTGCCGGTTTTTGTGTCGGTATCGCAGGAATAACAAGAGACTTGCTTGCTATGTTTGTTGAATTCACTAAATCGCCACCAAGGTTTCGAAGGCCCTGACCTTGCTCATCAATCATGAATGAGTTAACTCGCCCTGATTGGGGTTCAACTAATAACGCTAAAGCTTTGTCACCTGGCGCAAAAGTATCAACTGGAATTACTGAATAGTTTTTTGCCTTCACATTTATTGTTTGAAGTTGCTGCTTTCCATTTTCAGAAAACGCCTGAATGTCAACAATTGAGTCACTCAAACCAGAATTAATCACAACAAGGCGCCCTCTAGTGGTGACATCCGCGCTGGCCCCAGCAAACCATTGAGATGCGACAGGTCCTATGCAAAGTGCTGCACCACCCCAGCGACCTGCACGGCTTTGCCACACTACTGGAGTAGTCAGTTCACTACTTACTAGCAATGAATCTGCGATTACCGGCAGCCTCAAAACCTTAACAGCAGAGGTTTTTGAGGATTGATCCTGCAACCTTTGGAATGGAGTTTTTGTTGAACTCAGCGAAATTTGTGAGGATAAACCTGCCAGAGTTGGTGGGCACACAACTGCTGGAAATGATTCGGTATATGTCTTTGATGTGGTTGTCGCATCAACAAGATTTGCTAAACCAAAAACAATGAGAAATATCGTAATGAACTGGATTGGCCTAGTTAGTTTCATGCGAGTTCCTTATCGGATATCTCACGCTTACGTCGTCCACCTGGAAGGGCTAAAACAAACAGTGTTGCAATGAAGATCAGTTGAAGGGATATCCAGCCACGACGAATAGTTCCATCATGTATCAGTGAGATTTCACCTGCTTTTTCAACTTTAAATGTTGGTAAACCTTGTTCATTTTTACTTCGTTCAAGTCGAAATCCATCTTGTAGGACTTGCCACGAACGATTGTAAGTTTCAGTCAATATTAGTGTTCCTGCTGATGGAAGATTAGTGCGTGCTCCTTCAACGCCGGACTCTAGAAATATCTTGGATCCGTTTTCAGTAACAAATATCAAACGACCTGTTGGAGTTGCTACCTGCCAAACTACTCCCGCAGACGTTTCAGAAGTCCTTGTGAATCCACCCAGACCGTCGATTGTTCTAATAATCTCTTTCTTTATTGGTGCTTTAGCAAAAACATATTTAATTCCGTATTCACTAAGAATGGTACTACTTGTTATACCGGAGCCATCAATGAGCCCAAGTGCGGCCTGTGCAATGGCATCTGTCTGATCTGGCGCAACATCTGGGTCACTCATCGAAATATCTTTTCCGCGAGATATAAAGAATTGAATCTTTTTTTGATTTCCCGAAGCAACTTCTCGTAAGACTAAAATCTTTAGATCTCCTTCAACATTTAAAAATGCTGGCATAACAGTTGCTCGATTGGCTTGGACTAAAGATTGCGCACCTGTTGTCACTGAAAACACTGAGGCTAAAACTCCATAAACAATCGTTGTGAAAAGTAAAAATGCAGATAGATAATGCCGATAATGAATGTGACTCAAAACTAAAGTTGGACGAAGTCGATCTAACAAGACAGTGCCGGCACAAATAGCAGCCAAAGTTGCAAAGGCAATCACAGGACCAGCCCAAGCTTTTGTAGCCGCCTCATTTCCATGTGTGGTGATATTGATCGAACTTATAACTGCAGCAATGGCGAGAAGGCCGACTCCGTACTCAGCCATCCTGCGTGCTTGAGTCGATGAAAATAATGAAATTAATAAAACTAACAGGATTGGACTTACTAACCAGATTGGTAAAACTCCACCTGGATCACCAAGAACGGTTTTTACGACTCCCGCTCCAGGGATTGCAATGCCTGGTTCAACTAAGAATCTACTTGGTTGAACAATTGCCTCAAGTGAATAAGGAATATTGGCAATAAAGGGCACAAATACGACCACAGCGCGTTTCTTGAATCTATGTCCATAGAGTTCTTCGTTGGCGAGCTGTGCGTGCTTTTCGTAATCTGAAATCGAGATAGCAATAAGCCCAATGAGAGCAACTACAAATGCCATCAAGGTAAAGGCATAGAGAATAGAAAGTAGAAGTGAAACTGAAAAAACCTGTCGCCAACGAACAGTTTCGATTGTTTCCCAAGTTGAAATCGAGCCAGCAACAATTGGTGCAAGAGCCAAAATCACAAGCGTTGCCAATCTTCCGGTACTAATGGCCGCAAGAGTCACCGGGGAAATTGCATAGAGAAACGCTGCCGGAATTGAAATCCATGAATTTTGAGTGAGTTTTTTCAATAAGTGCAAAGCAGACCACATAATTAACAGTGGAGCAATTAAAAACAACATGGTGACAAAAAGAGATGCATTGCCTAGCGTGAGTATTGATCCCAATGCAATTATTGCAACCCAGGTTGGTGTTGCACTTGAAGATCCCATTCCTACTTGATGCCAGGATTCAAAATAAACACGCCAAAGGTCTCTGGCTCCTTCAGGCGTCAAAGCCAGTGCTCCGCCAACAAGATCGCCAAATCTTTGACGTGAATTTATGAGTGTAATTAAACCAAGAGCAAGAAATCCCAAGATCTCTGGTCTTTTGAAGAATCGAGCCCACTCATTACTTTTAACTGGAGTAAGTAGATCCTCTTCTTCTTCGGTTGAATCTAAAACAGAAGAAACTTGATTGGTTTGTTCGTGGCGAAAAAGTTTAGATCTTAAAATTTCGATTACATGTTCACTGCCATGTCGAATCTGAGACCAACGTGGAGGAATATAGGCAGAAACAACTCGTGATGAAATCAAACGATGCTTTCTTCTTTGCTGTCGAGCATGAAGGATCTGTTGTGGTCTGATGAGTAACGTTGCGATAGCAAGTACTTCATCGCCAGCATATCCAGGCAGTTTCAAAAGTAGATATCCGATTGCTCGGGCAAATGCTGAACCAAGAAGTTGAATTGTTAACCATGGCAACATCCACCAAGAAGAGTTAGCTAGAAGAACATATGCAGCATTGCGGCGGTCGAGTAAAAGTGGACGATGTAAAAGAGCGCCCTCAACATCAACGATTCGGCGCTCGTTTGCTGATGCTTGTGCGTGGTAAGCAACTGCATTGGTTGCTGCAAGAACTGAGTGTCCTGCAATTCGAACTCGCCAACCAAAGTCCACGTCGTCTCGGAAAAGATTCAAGTTTGGATCTAGTCCACCAATCTCTTCAAAAACATCTCGCCGAATTAATGCCCCAGCTGTGCTAACTGCCAATACATCATGGTTTCCATCGTGTTGACCTTGGTCATACTCATTTGTTTCAAGACCAGTCCAGCGCGCACCGTTGCCAGCGATACTTACTCCAGCTTCAAGTAAATGTGTTCGATCATGCCAACCTAAAAGTTTTGGACCAGCCATAACGACTTGTGGTCGCTCTTGAACTGCGGCAAGAAGTTGAGCGAGCGCAGTGGGAGCTGGTGCGCAATCATCATGGATTAACCAAATCCATTCATCAGATTCGCATTCAGGCAAAGTTTGCAAAACCATTGATACGGCTTTTCCATATCCAACATCAGCTTGAGTTGTTGTAAAGGGAATACGCGCCGACTTTAATAATTTAGTTGATGAATCAGTTGAACCAGTATCAATTGCAGAGATGAAATCTATTGGTCGAGTTTGGGAACCTAAGGCTGCGACAACTTCGGGTAACCACACTGCGCCGTTGTGTGTAACAAGAACTGCGACAACACGAAATTTATCTTCGACAGCTTTTGGGGCCATAAATACACCTCGCTATCTCGAAAGAGACTCGCTATCTCAAAAGAGATAAGGGAAATAAACTTTACGCGGATCGGCGCTTTAGGCGGCGGCGTTCACGTTCTGAGAGACCGCCCCAGATTCCAAAACGTTCATCATGTGCAAGTGCGTATTCCAAACACTCTGCACGAACATCACAAGAAAGACAGACTCGCTTTGCTTCGCGAGTAGAACCGCCTTTTTCAGGAAAGAAAGCCTCTGGGTCAGTTTGTGCACACAGTGCACGTTCCTGCCAAGAGAGTTCCATATTTTCGCCAGAAGCAAGAGTGATTGTTGGACCGGACGTGGGGATCTGGCCGGAAGAGGCTGCGGGTTGGATCGGCATAGGCTCGATTCTCCATTAGCTTTCATGATCTCATCCCTTGTGGACAAGACTTGTTCTAGGTGAATTACACGCGTGTAACTCGCTTATGTCAAGCCAGCAAGTGGGAAATGGACTGATCCGTAGGGGCTAATTTGGTCGTAAATACCTGTATTTTTTCGAAAATTAGGCAGAAATTCGCGTGAATTTGAGCGTGATCGGAGAAAAAACCTTCAATGGAGTATCAACATTTGTTGAAAATCTAGGGAATTGGAACTATTTCCTGATTTGCGACAAAAGAACTCTCAATTTTTGCACCCTCTTCAACTTTTGTGCCTCGGGAGACAAAGGAGTTAATGATCTGAGCATTAGCTCCAATGAAGCAGTTTGATTCAATTATTGAGGATTGAATTCGGGCACCAGTTGCAACCTGACAGCCAGGTGCAACACTGCTGCCGCCCGTCAGTTGGGCTGATGGGTCAACGACAGAATTCGCAGCAATCAAAAAATCACCGTGTCGTTTAACAATTTCGACCGAGGCTTTCATGAGAGCTTGAGGTGTTCCAATATCAACCCAGTATGCGTTCTCAACATACCCATATACATCTGCGCCGTTTTTCACAAGCAAAGGAAAGGTTTCTCGTTCAACTGAGACCACTGCATCTATGGGGATAGAGCTAAGAACACGAGGGTTAAAAACATAGCATCCAGCATTAATTTGATTTGTTACTGGGTTGTCCATTTTCTCAAGGAAGTCTGTAACCCGACCATCGGAATCGGTTGGTACACATCCATATGCTCGAGCATCTTCGACTTGCGTTAAATGCAAAGTGACATCGGCATTATTTGCTTCGTGTTGGCGAATCTGTTCTGAAAGATTATGCGAACTAAGTACGTCGCCATTTAAAATCACTATCGATTCTGAAGAGTTAATCAACTTGGCAGCATTTCGAATCGCTCCGCCTGTTCCTAACGGTGTTTTTTCCACAGCACACTGAATCTGCATACCCCACTTTGAACCATCACCAAAATATGGAGTAAATAACTCTGATAAATAAGATGTAGCTAGAACTATCTGAGTTATTCCTGCTGCTTTGGCCATATTAAGTTGATGCTCTGTAACCGGAATTCCAGCAACAGTTAACATGGGTTTTGGAGTGTTTTTAGTTAATGGCATTAGGCGGGTGCCATAACCACCAACAAGCAAAATTGCTGTTGCCATGAGTTATCCCTTTAAACGAGAAACTGCTTCGGCAATCTGGCTATCAGTTGCTGTCATTGCCACTCGAATATGTTGAGCGCCAGCTTCTCCATAAAAACTTCCAGGCGTTGCCAATATCCCATAGCCGGCCAACCATTCCACGCTCTTCCATGCATCTTCATTTCGTGTGCACCAAAGATAAAGACCTGAATCGCTATATTCAATAGTAAATCCGTGTTTGATTAAGGCTGGCCTCATTGCATCCTTGCGTGCGTTGTAGCGATCACGCTGTTGCTGTACATGTGTCTCATCGGTCAATGCAACCGTCATTGCCATTTGAACTGGAAGCGGAACCATCATTCCTGCATGTTTGCGAATCTCTCGAATTCGAGCAATCAGTGCAGCATCTCCCACCATAAAAGCTGCCCTGTATCCAGCCATCGACGAGCGCTTTGATAAGGAATGCACGGCAAGAATATTGCTATTGTCTCCGCCGGTTTGGGACAAAACTGAGAGTGAGTGTGCGCTCTGATCAAACTCTAGGTAACACTCGTCAGATATTAAAACAGATCCATTTTTTCTCGACCAGTTGATGCAAGCTTGAATCTCTTTCGCACTATGCACTCGCCCTGTTGGATTTGAAGGCGAGTTTAGCCACGCAAGATCAGCATCTGGCCACGTTGTTGCATCTTTTGGAACTGGAATCGATTGCGCGCTGGCTAGCAATGCACCAACGTGATAAGTCGGATATGCAATTTCAGGGATCAATACCTTTTTTGATTCAAGAATTGTTGGAAGCCATGCAACCAACTCTTTGGATCCGATAACAGGTAGAACATCAAAATCTCCAGTTGCACCTAAACGCTTAGTTGCCCAGTTCTTAATAGCAACACGAAGTTCGCTGGTTCCTGCGGTTACCGGATAACTTGGAGAGTTAGATGCATCGCGAAAAGCTTTTTGTATGAACTCTGGAGTTGGATCGACTGGCGTTCCTTGTGACAGATCGATGATCCCATTGGGATGTGAACGAGCTTTGTCACCAAATGGCACCAATGCATCCCACGGGAAATCTGGGAGCTGTGCTCTCAATTGTTACTCGCTCTTTGGTGGAAGTGCGGCAACAATCTGATGATCGCTCCCAGTTGCTCCAACTTTACTTGCACCACCTGGTGAACCAATCTCAACAAAAAATTCTGTGTTGACTGCGCCAAACTCTTTCCAAACTCCAGGAACATCATCCTCATAATAAATTGCTTCAACTGGACATACTGGTTCGCAGGCACCGCAGTCCACGCATTCATCCGGCTGGATATAGAGCATGCGATCACCCTCATAAATGCAATCCACCGGACATTCTTCGATGCAAGATTTGTCTTTAACATCGACGCAAGGTTGGGCGATCACATAGGTCACAACAGGCCTCCAGATTTTATGGTGATTTGATTGGCGTAATTCTAACGCGTACTTCACCTACATCGCCAGATTTGCTTGTTCGGTTTATCGTAGGCACATGCCCACAGAGCTGGAGTCCACCTTTACTGCCCTTATTGGAAAAAGGGTGAGTATTCGCTTGCACGATCCCGAAGGTGGTTTCCGCGACATTGTTGGATATCTTCAGAGTCCTACATCTTTAAGAAATCGCCATGATGAGTTAATTGAATTCTCTCATAATGAGATTTTCATCTGGAGAGAGGTCATAGCAAAAAAATGACTCTTCGTTTGTATGACACTAAATCTCGCCAACTTAAGGAAGTAGCAAGCCACAATGGTGCCACTTCCATGTACTGCTGTGGACCTACAGTTTATCGGGATGCACATGTGGGAAATCTACGAACCTTCCTTCTCGCAGACTTGATCTCACGTGCATTAACTCTCTCTGGAATTGATGTTTCGTTGGTCCAAAACATCACTGATGTTGGACACATGAGCGAGGATTTTCAGGAAGACGACAAAATTCTAACTCAAGCGCACATTGAAAAAATCGATCCCTATGAAATAGCTCGTAAATATGAAGAGAATTTTCACAAAGATCTCTCCCGTTTAAATATAAGAAAAGCAATGGTTTATCCAAAGGCAAGTGAATCAATTGAAATGATGTTGTCGATGATTTCAGAATTGATCGATAAAAAGGCCGCCTACGTTGGTAATGACGGATCTGTTTATTTTGATGCGCATAGCTCACAGGGTTATGGAGAGTTAAGTGGCAATCGACTTGATGCACTCAAGCCTGGACATAAGCATGAAGTTTCTGAAGACACTGCCAAAAGATTTCATGCAGATTGGGCGCTTTGGAAAGCGGCAGGCAACAGAACACAAATGATTTGGCCATCACCGTGGGGGTCAGGGTTTCCTGGCTGGCATATCGAATGTTCGGCAATGTCTATGGAGCTTTTGAATTCTCATGTTGATGTTCATGTTGGTGGCATTGATCTCCGGTTCCCCCATCATGAAAATGAACGCGCTCAATCAAATGCAATCACTGGTGAAGAAAGTGTTGATGTTTGGGTTCATGGGGAGCATCTCTTGTTCGAAGGTCGAAAAATGTCGAAAAGCTCGGGAAATGTGCTGCTGCTCCAGGATGTAATTGATCGAGGTTTTGATCCATTGGCACTTCGGCTTTGTCTATTGGAAAATCGATATAGATCTCAAATGGATTTAACCTGGAAATCAATTGAAGCTGCTCATGAACTTTTACTTCGCTGGCGAGGCAAGATGTCTGAATGGGCAGAAAATGAACCAAGTGTGCAGCCTTGGGAAGCAGATCCTGAAATAGAGTCAGCGATCAACAACGACATTGACACCCCCAAGATTCTGCTTCGTCTGCGGGGTATCGAAAAAAGTGAGCAAGGAAATAAGCGCGCGCTGTTTTTGTATGCAGATCAGATTCTTGGCTTAAATCTTGATGCAGGAATTGAAGAAAAGGTACTAACAGCGAAGATGAAAGAACTCTTAGATGCGCGCTCTTTAGCAAGAAGTGAAAAACGTTGGGCAGACAGTGATGATCTGCGAGTTCAACTCGAAGGTTTGGGTCTGATGATTAAAGATACACCGGAGGGACAAACCTGGAATTAATCTCTAGTTAGACCAATAGAAAAACTAAAGAGGCATAATGATTGCGATAACGATGGCTATGAATCCAATGTTGAGCAGTGATGTTCCTAAGCCATCACCTTGAATTAAATATTCGTCATTTAATCCCGGAAAGCCAGCGCGCAAAACTACGATTGCCCAAACAATGGCAACGATAAATCGAAAAGTTCGACCACCCCACTGTCTTCCTGAGGCCCAAACTCCAAAACTTGCACCTGCTATTGAGAGGATCAAGCCAAAGGGTGGATACAGGCTGTGAACAAAGACTGAGCTCGCTCCTAATGCCAAACCAAAAAGAATCGAGTAGAGATACTTCATTTGGCAATAATTCCAGAAGATAAATCTGTTTCGCGACCATGATCATCAAAAGGTGCACTCTTTTCACCTTTTACAAGTGTGTAGTACTCATCTCCCCAAATTTGTAATCCCAAATTATTAGATAGAGCAAAAAATGGGCCATCCAATGTGATTTGAGTTTCATGTGCCTTCATCGCTGCAAGTTTATGATCTACAAATTTGCTTCCATCTACTAAGGTCGTGACAAATGCATCATCTTTTGCAAAAGGCAAGTCATCTACTGTTTCTGCTCCAAAGAAATCAGAACCGATCTCTTTCATTTTCGCAATACCTTGGGCTAAAACTGATTTTGGCATTGTGTTCCAATAAATTTTCTGAATCTTCCAATCAGCAATTTCGGAGGCTCGCATTGCAATCCGGTGTGCCTGAATATGATCTGGGTGACCATAACCACCAAATTCATCATAGGTAATCATGATCTGTGGCTTAACTTCTTCAATGACTTCAACCAAATACTGTGCTGCGGTATCTATGTCGGCCTGCCAAAAAACATCCGCTCTATTATTTTGTTCAGTGCCCATCATTCCACTATCTCGAAACTTTACTGATGGGTCACCAAGAAATCTAAAGTCAGTAATTCCTAATTCTTTCATTGCTAATGCAAGTTCACCTTCACGATGAAGGCCAAGTTGATCCTGATCACTACTTGCAAGGTGAGCAAGCTCAGGTACAAGAACTTCGCCTTCTTCACCACGTGTGCAAGTTACTAGGGTTACACCTGCACCACCGGCGGCATATTTGGCCATTGTCGCCCCATTGTTGATAGTTTCATCATCAGGGTGTGCATGTACCAAGAGGATGCGAATTCCTTCATATGAGCGGTTCATAATGGGTAATTCTGCCGTAGGATTGCGCAAATGAGTAATGCAGAGATTATTAACAAGTCGCGTTTACCAAGAGATGAGCGCCGGGCTTTATTGCTATCAGCGGCCTTGGAAGTCTTTACTACAGCGGGCTATCACTCTGCTGCTATGGATGAGATTGCAGATCGTGCCAAAGTCTCAAAACCAGTTCTTTATCAACATTTTCCTTCGAAATTAGAGTTATATCTTGCAGTCCTTGACCTTCATATCGACTCTTTGGTCTTTGAAATTCAGAAAGCTATTGCATCGACCCCAGACAATAAAGAACGTGTATATGCAACAGTTAATACATATTTTTCCTTTATCGAAAAGGAAGGTGAAGCTTTCAGGCTTTTGTTTGAAAGTGATATGAGTGTTGAGCCTCAAGTCCATGAGCGGCTTAATCGCATGACTTATGACTGCGCAGCTGCGGTAAGTGCAGTTATTGCGATCGATACTGGGTTATCAAAAGAGGCATCAATGCTTATTGGTGTTGGAATGATTGGATATGCCCAAGTTACGGCTCGTCATTGGTTGGAGCGCGATAGTAAATTGACGAAAGAAAATGCTGTAGAACTTGTTCATAGCCTCATGTGGCGAGGTATTTCAGGGTTTCCGCTCACTTAAACCCGATAGGATGAGCATTATGAGTTCAATGATGAATCCGCATACTCTCAATTGCGGCGTTTTGTAACGTGGCTTTAACTTTTGCAGAGCTTCCACTTCGCAGCCTAACGATCGAGGCATTGCATGCCCATGGCTTTTTGGCGCCATTTGCAATCCAAGAGATGGTTCTTCCTATTGCGTTAGCTGATGGTGACGTAATTGGTCAGGCAAAGACTGGAACTGGAAAAACTCTAGCTTTTGGAATTCCTGTTATCGAACGTGTTATTGCACCACATGATGTCGAGTGGGAAGCTTTTGAGAAAAAAGGTTTGCCTCAGGTTTTAATCGTTGTTCCTACTCGTGAACTATGTACTCAAGTTACTCGCGATATTGAAGAGTTGGCAGCAAATCGCGGAATTCGAACCTTAGCAGTCTACGGTGGACGAGCATTTGAACCACAGATTGAAGCATTGCAGTCAGGTGTTGAAATTGTTGTTGGAACACCAGGGCGATTGCTTGACCTTTCTCGGCAGGGTCAGCTAAAACTTAAAGAAGTTTCTCGCTTGGTCTTGGATGAAGCAGATGAAATGTTGGACTTAGGTTTTTTGCCAGATGTTGAAAAGATTTTAGCTAGCACGCCAAATCGAGCACAAACAATGTTGTTCTCGGCAACTATGCCAGGAGACATCATCGCGTTAGCACGTCGATTCATGAATCAACCCATTCACATTCGCACTCAAGACAGTGAAGATGAAGGCGCAGTTGTCACTCGAATTGCCCAGCATGTTCTTCGTGCACATGCAATGGACAAAATCGAAATGCTTGCTCGAATTTTGCAGGCCAACGGCCGAGGCCCAACAATGGTTTTTTGTAGAACAAAGCGAACCGCGCAAAAGACGGCAGAAGATTTATTGGAGCGTGGTTTTAAAGCAGCGCCAATTCATGGTGATTTAGGCCAAGGAGCGCGCGAAAAAGCCCTCAGTGATTTTAAAGCTGGTAAATCTGATGTTCTTGTAGCAACCGATGTAGCTGCGCGAGGAATTGATATCGATGGAATAACTCACGTTATTAATTATCAATGTCCAGAGGATGAAAAAACCTACGTTCACCGTATCGGTCGTACAGCTCGAGCCGGCGCACATGGAATTGCAGTGACATTTGTGGATTGGGATGAACTTGCTCGATGGAAGATGATTAATACTGTTTTAGAACTTGGACTAGCCGAACCTGAAGAGACGTACTCCTCATCAGAACATCTCTACAAAGCACTCGATATCCCAGCTGGTTCAACTGGGCGCATGGTCAAGGCCAAACCTGTAACAAAAACTGACTCTCAATCTGTTTCTCGATCAAGTAGTAAACCCGCTAGTAGAGTTGAAAATCAAAGAGATAAAGGTGCTGTGCAGGCCAAAAAAGATGTACCGAAGCCAAAGACTGAACGCTCGCGTGTTAGAACTAAAAAATTTAAAGAGAGTTAATCTCTTACAAAAGATATATCTGTTTAGTTTGCAACGAAAACTCTAATTGCATCAACCAACATCTGAACCGCAATCGCAGCCAGCAGTAAACCTGCAATTCTTGCTACCAAAGTAACACCAGATTCTTTGATAACTTTCAAAATTGTTGTAGATGCCATCAATGCCGCGGCAATAGCAACATGGACTGCAATCACAGCTGCGATTAGTCCTGCTGCCATTTCCGGTGTATTTGCTTGCTGCACAAAGATCATGGTTGCAACAATCGCACCTGGTCCTGCCAAGATTGGGGTACCTAGTGGAACTAATGCAACATTTGAATCTGAATCTTCACCATACTTAGAGGTATCACCAGTTAAGAGTTCCAGAGCGACTAATAGAAGCAAGAGCGCACCGGCTGCTTGTAAAGCCTCCATTGAAATATTGAGATAACCAAGAATAAATCGACCAAAGAGGGCGAAAATTGAAATAACAAGTAATGAAACTGCTGCAGCCTGTATTGCAAGAATTCGACGTACTCGCGGAGTCTTATCTGCTACTAGTCCTAAGAAAATTGGTGTGGCACCCGGTGGATCCATGATGACGAACAAAGTCACGAAGGATTGAACGGCAAAAGTTATTGCACTGATCTCGTTCATAGTGAAACAACCCTTCTAGCATTTGCTGCAGACTCTAACTTCTCCCATTGTGCCCTATCAGTGTGGTTCTCTGCTAATGAATTAAGTTTTCCTGTTCCGTGATAGTCACTACTTCCCGTGATTACCAAATCTAACTCAGTGGCAATTACACGTAACATTGCCCGCTCTGATGGATTGTGATCACGATGATCCACTTCAATTCCATTTAATCCAGCTGTTACTAAATCTGCAAAATCATCAACGCCCAAAATCTGTCCCCGCCTAGAAGCAAATGGGTGGGCAATTACGGCAACTCCCCCAGCCCGACGGATTAACTTGACGGCCTCAATCGGAGTTGGCGCAGCATGTGAAACGTAAAATCGCGACTCATTGTGCAATAGATCGGTAAATGCCTCATCCCGTGACTTAACAATTTTTTTGTTAACAAGTGCATCGGCAAGATGAGGACGACCCATAGTGGCACCGGCTGGCATCGCTTTTTCTACATCTTCAATGGAGATATCAAAACCTTCGGCCTGCATTTTCTGAATCATTTTTCTCATCCGTGGCAAACGACCGTCGCGAGTTTCTTCTAGAACCGTTTGCATTTCTTGATGCAGCGGATCAAATAAAAGTCCAAGCATGTGAACGCTTATGCCATCATCAGTCAAGCACGATATCTCGGCGCCTAAGGCAAGCTTTAGATTTCCACGAAGGCTCTCTGTTGCTTCTTGCCAACCCGAAGTTGTGTCGTGATCGCTAATTCCCAAAACCTCTAGACCCTGAACAATGGCTTTGTTAACTAACTCGCGTGGTGAATCAGTTCCATCACTAGAAGTTGTATGTGTGTGCAGATCAATCATTGCTGGCACCTCTAGTTCTAGTGACAACAAGCACGCAGCCAACCAAAATTAAAACAATCCCTGGAATAATTCCGATCGGTGGTTTTTGTCCTAGCCACCATAGGGCAAGTAGTGCGCTGAGTGGAACTTCAAAGAAGACAATCAAAGAAACAACTGCAGGGGACACTCTTTTTAATACTGAGTTAAACATTGTATGTCCTAGCAATTGCGCGCCGACAATTAACCCAAGAAGAATCAACCACTCTTTTCCTGAGAAATTAGTTATTTCATTTCCGGCAATCAAGGCCATAGGAAGAGCCGTCATTGAGCAGACAAAATAACAAATAGTTGTATAGGTAGAGGTTTCTAAAGTTCTTTGCGCCTTAGCCCCAGCCATTATGTAAGCCGCCGCGAGGGCTGCCGAAATAATCGCGGCAACATCACCAGTAAAAGCCCTCACAGAAATTTGAAGATCAACTCCTGAGACAAGGCCTACTCCAACAAAACACACAATCATTCCGAGCCATGCTGACGATGGAATATGTCCACCACTTAGCTTTACAAAAAGTGCCGTAAAAATTGGTTGCAATGCAACTAAGGCAGTTCCCGCTGCCACAGATGTCATTCGCATTGCCATAAAAAATCCAATGAAATGAAGTGCCAATAAAACGCCAGCTATCACTGCCCACTTCACACCGGATCGATCTCTTGCATGACGTAATGCGAATGGAAGAGTAAATAATGCACCGCCTAGATTTCTCCAAAAAATCAATGTCAGAATTGGCATGCTGCTTAATGCAATAAGTGGGCCTGATGTGCCGATTCCAATCATTCCGATGCTTAATCGGATGAGATCTGGTTTAGCAGGTATAGCCGTATGGTGATCTCGACTAATTGATTGGCCTGCACTCATAGGACAAAGGTACCCTTAACCTATGAGCAGCAATCTCTTAAACCGAGTATTTCTTGCCCGTCTTGCTGGAACCGCCGTCTTTGATCCAAATGGTGATCCAGTAGGAAAGGTGCGAGATGCTGTTGCGACCCTTAGAACAAATAATGAACCGCCAAGAATTCTAGGGCTTGTAGTTGAAGTTCCACTTCGTCGACGAATTTTTGTTCCTATAACACGAGTAACTTCGATTGAAAACGGAGCTGTTGTAATCACAGGGTTACTTAACATGCGACGTTTTGATACACGTCCTGGTGAAGTTCTTGTTCTCGGCGAAATGCTAGATCGGTCAATAACACTTATTGAAACAAATGAAGCAGTCGTTGTAGAAGATATGGCTATGGAACAAACACCTTCTGGTGATTGGCTAATAAAGCGAGTCCACATTATGCGCCGTGGTCGCGGACTACGCCGCAAAGGTGCAACGTCCACTGTTGCTTGGGAAGAAGTCACTGGTTTTGCATTCCCTGAACAAAATCAAGGGGTTGTTAATCTCTTATCCACCCTTGCCAATCTTCGTGCAGCTGATTTAGCGGCGGTACTTCAGGAGCTTGCACCCAAGCGTCGAATTGAAGTTGCAAGTGGTTTAAATGATGAACGCCTTGCAGATGTACTAGAAGAGATGGATGAAACAGATCGTGTCTCTTTGTTGGCAGAGTTAGAGGGCGAAAGAGCGGCAGATGTATTAGGTGAGATGGATCCTGACGATGCGGCAGATTTGCTGCGTGAAATTGGAGAAGAGCGTGCAAATGCACTTCTTGATTTAATGGAACCTGAAGATGCAGAAGATGTCTTACGGCTTATGACATATGAAGATTATTCAGCCGGTGGAATGATGACAACAGAGCCAATAGTTTTAACTGCAAACTCTACGGTTGCTGATGCTTTGGCTTCGGTTCGGCAAAAAGAGATTTCACCAGCACTTGCTTCTCAGATTTATATCTGTCGTCAACCTACTGAAACACCAACGGGTCGATTCATAGGAGTTGTGCACTATCAACGATTGTTGCGTGAACCACCTGCAACTCTGCTGGGGGCAATCGTTGATCATGATTCCAAGGGAATAAATCCAGATGCTTCATTACATGAAGTTTCTTCACATTTAGCCAGCTACAACATGCTTTCTTTGCCAGTAGTTGACTCCAATGAAAGACTGCTTGGCGCAGTAACTGTTGATGACGTGCTTGATCACTTACTGCCAGAGAACTGGCGACATGACCACCGCGAAAAAACACCCATTACTTTTGAGTCAGAAAATCTTTAAGGAGGAGAAATGGCACGCAACTATGGATTAGATACTCCTCGACAAACGCGACGTTCGCTTCGCCCACACATTGATAGTGAGGCATTTGGCCGTTTATCTGAGCGTTTTGCGCGTTTTCTAGGTACAGCTCGTTTCCTTGTATACATGACTGTTTTTGTGGCGAGCTGGGTTATTTGGAATTTCACTGCGCCGAAGGATCTGCGTTTTGATGACTATCCATTTATTTTCTTAACATTAATTTTGTCTCTTCAAGCCTCCTATGCTGCGCCCTTGATTTTGCTTGCTCAAAACCGTCAAGCAGATAGAGACCGTATACAGATCAATGAAGATCGCGAACAAAATGAGCGATCAATTGCTGATACCGAATATCTCACTCGTGAACTTGCTTCACTGCGAAACTCTTTAGGAGAAGTTGCAACACGTGATTTCATGCGAAGTGAACTGTCAGATTTAGCGCAAGAGATTTCTAAAGAACTACGTAGAGACTCCCAATCGGACTCCCAGTAAAGACTTGCTTCGCTTCATCAATTTTTCGGCTATCTCCGTAATCGCTTGCGCTGCTGCTGAATCTGGTTGTTGATCAACTATTGGGGATCCTTCATCTCCACCAGTGCGCAGTTGTGGGCTAAATGGGATCTTTCCTAAGAGCGGAACATCTGATCCAACTAACTGAGAAAGACGGCGAGATGTTTCTTCTCCTCCGCCCTCACCAAATAATGAAATTGAGTCATCACAGGTTGGACATGGAAAAGCCGACATGTTTTCTATAACACCAATAACCTGTTGGTGTATTTGATGTGCAATTCGTCCAGCTCGCTCTGCAACTTCTGCTGCAGCTATTTGTGGTGTTGTGACTACGACAATTTCTGAATTGGGAATCAATTGACCCAGCGAAATTGCAAGATCGCCCGTTCCTGGTGGAAGATCAATGAGTAAAACATCCAAATCACCCCAGTAAGCATCTGATAAGAGTTGTTCTAAAACACGGTGCAATAAAGGACCACGATATGCAACAGGATCAGATCGTTCAGGCTTGAACATTTCCATTGAAACTGTTTTGACTCCAAAAGATTCTAAGGGAATAAACATCTGATCAATTGCAGTTGGTCGCTTTCCCATTAGACCCATGAGTCGCGGTATCGAGTGACCATAAACATCTGCATCTAATATTCCAACGCTTAATCCTTTTTTTGCAGCAGCTACTGCAAGATTTGCCGTGACTGAGGATTTTCCTACTCCACCTTTACCGGAAGCAACTCCAATAACGCGAGTGAGTGAATCAGGCTGTGCAAATGGAATGAACTTTTCTCTGCCTCCACGCACAATCTTTTTAACGTTATTTCTTTGCTCTTCATTCATTACGCCAAAAGACATTTCAACGCTTTTGACACCTTCGATAGCGGCAACAGCTTCAGTAACATCTTTGCGCAAACGATCCTGCATAGGACAGGCTGCAATTGTTAATAAAATCGTGAGTGAAACTTGACCTTGTGATTCTTTGAGATCTTGAACCATATCGAGTTCGGTTATGGATCGTCGAAGTTCTGGATCTTGTACGCGCGATAATGCCTCTAAGACTTGATCAGAAATGCTCATAATAGATCAGGGTCGATCATAGCCTTGGATGCGTTTGATTGTGACTTTGGATTTTCTTCATCCAATAACTCAGAAATCTGTTTCTTCACAAAAGTTTTTGGATTCAAATCTTTTGGTTGCAAATCTTCAAAGCCTGGACCTAGATTGTCTTTTAATTCGGCAGTTGCAGAGTTTGCCAGCTCGCGAATCTTTTTAACCCACTTTGCAGCTTCACTGGCAACTTTGGGCAATCTCTCGGGGCCAACTAAAAACATGGCTAGTACTGCAAGACCAAAGACCTCACCAATACCAATATCAAAGAACATAGCGTTAGCCTACGGCAATTAATTCTTTGCCGCAGTCAGAGTAAGTGACGTTGTCTTGCTAACTCCCCCACGCTCATAGATCAATGTGACCCTATCTCCCACATTTTTAGCACGAACGGCAACTATTAATTCTTCAGCGCCATTAATAGCTTTGCCTTCAAAGGATGTAATGACATCACCGGCACGTAACCCAGCAACTTGGGCAGGACTTCCTGGCATGATTGCATTGTCTGTTGTCGTTATTTTTGCACCAGCACCAGTGAAGTTCATATCTAAAGTCACTCCAATGACTGGATATGTAGCAACTCCATTTTCAATGAGTTGCTGGGCAGTTTTACGGGCTTGGTTTATTGGAATTGCAAAACCTAAACCGATGGAACCAATCTGAGAATTGATCCCTAATGATGCAATGGCTGAATTGACTCCAATTACCGCACCCGTTGCATCAACAAGTGGGCCACCAGAGTTTCCAGGGTTTATTGCCGCATCAGTTTGAAGTGCATTGATGTACGAACTTTCAGTATTTGCATCACCGGCAGTAACTGCTCGATCTTTAGCACTGATAATTCCAGTTGTGACAGTTCCTGATAACCCAAGTGGTGAACCGATTGCAATAACTGAATCTCCCACTGCAATTTTGTCGCTATCACCAAACTGAAGTGCTTTTAAGCCAGATGCTCTAATTTTTAGTACAGCTAAGTCATATGGGGCATCTCGGCCGACGACTTCGGCTCTATATACAGCACCATCATTGAGAGTGACGCGAATCGTTCCAGAAGAACGAGCAGCACCATCAATAACATGGTTATTAGTGAGAATAAAGCCATCACTATCAATCACGAATCCTGATCCTGTGCCACCACCAATTACTGATGAAGTACTTATTGAAACTACAGATGGCAAAACTCTTTGTGCAATTCCTGCTACAGAATCTGGCGCTCGTTCAATTACGCTATTTGATGAAACCAAAGTTGCTCCGTTAAATATTGAAGCACCGGTTGCAGTTACTCCCAAGAAACCTCCAACGCTTCCAGCTAGCAGGGCAATTAAAACAATGTTGCCCCTGGCTGGTTTTTGTGTCGCCTGCCACCATGGAGCGGGCGGTAGATTTTTCTTGCGTGGAAAGATCATGGGCTTAGTTTGCTACAACTTCGTCGCAAGTAATAATCCATCGCCAACTGGGAGCATAGAGCTGACCCAATGCTCTGTGTCATTCTTAATGATTTTCCCAGCATCACGAAGTGCAACAGTGCGTGGATCACGTTGGGCAGCATCAGGAGTTTTGCCGCCTCCAAAATAATTATCGATCACCAACACTCCACCACTTCTTAAAATTCTTAAACTTTCTCCAATTACAAAACTAAGATCTTCGGGATTATGACGCAGCACGACCATGTCATATGCGGTATCGGTTAACTTTGAAATCACGTCAATAACTGAGTTTGTAATTAATCGGACACGGTTTTGCGCGATATCGGCTTCGGCAAAAGCAAGTTTAGCAATTTGAGTATGTTCCATCTCATCATCTATAGATGTGAGAGTTCCAGTAGAACGCATTCCATCTAGAATCCATAAACTTCCAACACCAGATCCTGTACCAACTTCTACGACTGATTGAGCCTGCAGAGAAAATGCAAGGAATCGTAAAAATGATCCGGCTCCTGGAGTTGAGTCATTTACACCAAGTTCAATCCCCCGAGCACGAGCTTGTGATTTAAAGTAATCCTCTGAAATAAAGTTTTCAGAAAAAGAGTGTGGATCTATTCGAATCATAATGAAGTAATCCATTGTGTAAGAAGGCGAACACCAAAACCAGTTCCACCTTTTGAGTTTTCGCCTGCATCTACTTCACTTCTTGCAGTTCCTGCAATGTCTAAATGCAACCAACGTCGATTACCTGCAAAATGCTCTAAAAATAATGCGGCGGTCACAGATCCGGCAGAGAAGTCGCCTTTATCGGCGGTGTGATTCAAATCTGCGATATCACTTTCTAACGCTACTTTGTAATCATCAACCAACGGCATTCTCCACACACGATCTCCAGATGCTTCACCTGCTTTTACAAAATCCTCTGCAAGTTGATCATCGCGCGTGTACATCGCTGCATACTGTCGACCTAAACCAAGAGTTGCTGCACCGGTTAGCGTTGCTATATCAATTAAATAATCGGGATCTAGGGTGGAATCAGCAAATGCAAGTCCGTCCGCCAAAACCAATCGGCCTTCTGCATCTGTATTGAGAACTTCAACCGTAGTTCCACCAAAATGCTTAATGACATCGCTAGGACGTTGAGCAGTGCCAGAAAATGAATTTTCCGCCATCATCATCAAAGCCGTAACTTTAACCATTGGCTGTAAATCAACTAATGCCGTTAACGTTGCAAGAACTGCAGCAGATCCAGCCATATCTGATTTCATTGCAGTCATTGTGTCGTAAGGGCGTTTGAGTGAGATTCCGCCGGTGTCAAAAGTAATTCCTTTTCCAACCAAAACCACGTGCGGTAACGCTCGAAGAGATTTAACTGCCCGTTTAGGAGTATAGGAAACTTGAATCATTCGCGGTCCAGGTTTTGGAGATGATCCACCAACAGCTCTAAGTCCACCAAACTCCTTTAACTGCGAACCAGAAAGAGTTTGCACCTTCAAGCCAGTACCTTGGGCAAAATCTTCTGCCTGCTTTGCCATCCATGCTGGAGTTTTAATATTTGAAGGAGTATGAATGAGATCGCGAGCGCGACAAACAGCTTTGGCAATGACAGATGCAGTCTCTATTATTTTTTTATCTTTTGTTGCAATCTGAATTGTCGGAGATTCATCTTTCTTATCCGACTTCATATTCCACATCCATGCACCAAGTGAGATTGAAATTGCATGGTCTTTTTCCTGTGAGATTGTGGAATAAACCCTTGTTGATTTTCCTCGAACTTTACGACCGATCGCAGCACCTGCCGATCTATATGCAGAAGCGCTTTGATCGCCAAGACCGACTAGAAATACTCGTTCGGTTTTTGCATCGTGTGCATTTACGGGAATTTCAAATAGCTCGCCGGCTTTACCTACAGGGGAGAAAAATACTAATTCGTCATGCAAATTTACTTCAAAATGTCTTTCTAGCTCAGATAAAAGAGAGCCAACGAATTCAAATTCACCATCATTGTTTTTAAAGTAACCAATGGCAATAGAGTCAGCTTTGACAGCGCTGTTGATGTCTATCGAAGATGCGATGGGTAGTGCCGACATGATTACCAAAGGCTATCGCTTTGGAATCGGATTTACTTCTTAACTAGACCAACTGCCGCGTGTAAAGCCGCGCTTAAATTGTTGGCCTCTTCTGCATTCATTTCAACAACCAGGCGACCGCCGCCTTCAAGTGGAATTCGCATGACGAGGGAACGAGCCTCTTTAGTAACCTCCATTGGACCATCGCCTGTGCGGGGTTTCATGGCTGCCATGTGTTACTCCTCTAAACGAACTTGAGTGGATCACGGTCGAACTTCTAAATGCGGAGGTTAAGTATCTCGCACATTCGGCATTAGTAGAAATCGAGGCCTACATACCCATGATTGTCAGTAAACGAGCCCTGCCCTGCTCAATAATGGCTTTGACGGAGCGCTCAGGCGCCCCAAGGACCTGAGCTATCTCATGTGCCGACATAGAGCGTAAATAGTGCATTGTCAGAATAATTCTCTCTTCTTCAGGCAAGCCAGCAATAGCATCCGAAAGGCTTTGGGATGAATGGCTCATACACCTAGGTTACTAAACTGATTGGAGTTGTCGGCGAAAAGCCATGAGCGAGATTCTCACTCCCGTATAAAGACCAGGCGCAATCAATAAAAAGATTGCTCTTGGGGCCTGGATCTCTTCTGACCAATCAAATCGAGTAGTGAAGGCATCTATTTGCGTTAACTCAAATCTGCCTGTGCCTTTAATGATTCGGCCTGTATGAACCACATCGCAAATATTTGGTGGCTGCCATGCCGTCACAGTCATATGATCCATAAGTCCTAATTTCCCAACACCTGTAAATGCAGCGATTGAAGTTCCCACGCCTTCGCGAATTTTTGATGTGACTTCAACTTTTGTTAGCAACATCCATTCACCCTGGTTTTCCCATTGTGCAAGAGATTGCCAGACTTTTTCGATGGGTGCTTTTATAACTAAAGTCATTTCAATGTGATTACTTCTCATGAATTAAGCGCCTTTGCATTCTTTTAATGCATCTTCAACAGTTGTTGTCCATCTAACAATTTCACGCATTCCAGGTTTGATGAATTTCTCCGCTTCAAGATGGGCGATTAATTCATGCAATGGTTCATAAATTCCAAATGGATCTAAAATTACAACTGGTTTTGAGTGGAACTTTAGATAGTGTCCTACCCAAATTTCAAAGAACTCTTCAAGGGTTCCAGCTCCGCCAGGCAAGGTGATAAATGCATCAGATAGATCTGTGATCATATGCTTACGTTGACCCATCGTCTCAACGACATGGAGTTCATCGTTATCGTGGTCAGCAAATTCAATCTCCACTAATGCTTGAGGAATAACGCCGACTGTTTTGCCACCTGCATCTCTGGCACCTCTTGAAACTGCGCCCATCATTGAAATATGTCCACCGCCTGTAATAAGTTCGTGTGAGTCAGAGGCGATGCCTTGTCCAAGTTGATAAGCCAGATCTACATATTTGTTATCAATGCTTGGCGATGAAGAACAAAAGACGGCAATACGCATGCAACCTAGAATAGGGGTTAGGCTTAGCACATGACCACCCCAGCAACTGGTAAAGCAAATAACGACACTGAATCGACTCCGACAATTGCATCTGGCCATGGAATCGCAACAGTTTCTCAGGGAACAACCTTGGATGTTTGGTTTCCAACACCATCTCTTTCTACATTGTCAGGAAATACTCCCGCTGAACTTTTGGCACTAAAGGGTGAGGATAAAAACAGAGGTGTTCAGCGCGAATTAGTAAGTATCCAAATAGATTTAGGTAAAGCACCAGAAAATGTTGCCGATGTTTATCTACGTTTACATCTACTCTCACATCGACTCGTAAAGCCACAGAGTATTTCTTTGGATGGAATTTTTGGAATTCTCAATAACGTTGTATGGACTTCAATGGGCCCTTGCAGTGTTGAAGGATTTGAAGCGACACGTGCTCGATTGCTGGCAGCACATGGTCATATATCTGTATTTGGCGTCGATAAGTTTCCGAGAATGCTCGATTACGTAATGCCAAGTGGCGTACGTATTGCCGATGCAGATCGAGTTCGTTTAGGCGCACATCTTGCAGCCGGGACAACGGTTATGCATGAAGGTTTTGTAAACTTTAATGCTGG
>CAEZTK010000002.1_pt1 | contig 33655 bp, 30 predicted proteins | sample 7264201 | NCBI WGS metagenome assembly CAEZTK01 (sample SAMEA6813801, study PRJEB35770) | uncultured Actinomycetes bacterium | biome: Freshwater; feature: Freshwater reservoir; material: water | place: Czech Republic | collected 2015-06-16 | depth 0.5m m
GGGCCTGGGCGCCAGTGTGCCCGCGCCCACGCTTGACCCCCCCCCACACACTCAATGCTCACTTAATTCGCCCACCCTTTCCCCTGCAGACTATTACGCGCACCGAGGATCTTCCCTTAAATTTCCTGAGATGAGTTTGCCAGCCTATAAGGCAGCTATCGAAGAAGGCGCTGATGGCTTTGAATGTGATGTTCGATTGACTAAAGATAATCAACTTGTTTTGTGGCATGACCCAGACTTACAACGTCTTGCAGGAAGTAAAGCCAGAATTGCAGATTCAACTTTTAAAGAGATTAAGAAACAGCACCCCGGAGCGATAACGTTAGAAGAGCTACTCATTCTCGCCAGAGATTCAAAGAAAGAGTTAGCTATAGAGACCAAACATCCCGTGCCTTCTGCAAATGCTGTTGAAAAAGAAGTCATGAAGTTGCTCGCACAAGAAAAACCATCAGCGCAGATTTACATTATGTCGTTTTCTTGGTTAGCGATCGAAAAGATACGAATGATCAATCCTGAACAAAATACAGTCGCTTTGCTCCATGACAACTATTCAAAACTAATGCGTAGATTTACTTCAGCGTCAGCCATTGGCCCCAGCATCTCCTCTTTTAGGAGTTTTGCGAATAATGCAACATTGAAGATGGATCCTAGGCAGTTGTTTGTTTGGACCGTTGATGATGCTAAAGATGTGCGATTTTGCGCTGACAACGGCGTTGATGTTGTGATCACAAATAATCCGTCAAATGCAAGGTCCGTACTCGGGTATCATTAGCAAGTGAGTACATACGCCTATCTCGGCCCTAAAGGGACATTTACTGAGGCGGCTCTAAAAAAGATCACTTCCTCAAACGATTCACTTATTCCATATGCCAATGTCACATCAGCCTTAGATGCAGTTCGACTAGGTAAAGCGCACTTTGCTCTTGTGCCTATTGAGAATTCAATTGAAGGTGTAGTTGCTCGCACTCTTGACGAATTAGCAACAGGTGAGCCATTAGTAATCGTTGGTGAAGTTACATTGCCAGTTTCATTTGCATTAATGATTAAGCAAGACACAACCGATATTCGCCGAATCGCAACACACCCTCATGCAGAAGCACAATGCCGAATGTGGGTTGCAAACAATTATCCAGATGCAGAGTTGATTTCAACATCATCAACAGCAGCAGCGGCAGAGGCAATCTCCCGTGGTGAATTTGATGCAGCAATTGCAGCACCAGTTGCTGCAGCACACTATGGACTACGAGTTATTGCAGACAATATTGCTGATAACCCAGGAGCCATTACCCGATTCATTGTGGTTTCAAAACCCGGAACAGTTCCAAAAAATACGGGCTGGGATAGAACCTCAATTGCAGCGTTTATCGGCATGGATCACGCGGGCGCATTGCTGGATATATTGACTGAGTTTGCAAAGCGGGATATCAACCTAACTTTTATCCAGTCACGTCCAACTGGTTTAGAGCTTGGCCATTACCATTTCATTATTGACGCCGAAGGTCACATAGCCGATGCCCCTGTAAAGGAGGCAATAGAAAGCCTTCGCGCAATCTGTGAAGAGATCCGATTCCTAGGTTCGTATCCGCGAGAAAAGGTTAAGTAAATGATCGACATCAAGTTTTTACGCGAAAACCCAGATGTAGTTCGTGCATCTCAAAAGGCCCGCGGTGAAGACGATGCGATTGTAGAAAAAGCCTTAAAAGCAGATGAAGTTCGTAAATCATCTCTTGATCAATTTGAAACTCTTCGGGCAGAACAAAATCTCCTTTCAAAATCAGTGGCTTCTGCAAAAGGTGAAGAAAAAACAGCGCTACTAGAAAGCGCAAAAGCTCTTGCCGCCAAAGTAAAAGAAGCAGATTCTAAGCGCGCACAAGCAGAGATAGATGCAAAAGCTTTAATCATGCAGATTTCAAATGTTTTAGATCCACAAGCACCGATCGGTAACGAAGATGATTTTGTTGTGATTGAAAATGTTGGCAAACCAAGAGTTTTTGACTTTCAACCAAAAGATCACGTAGAGCTGGGTAGGTTGCTTGGTGCAATTGATACTGAGCGAGGCGCCAAAGTAGCAGGGTCTCGTTCATACTATTTAACTGGTGTTGGCGCGATGCTTGAATTTGCTCTAGTTAACTTTGCAATCACCTCTGCCAATAAAGCTGGCTTCACACCTGTGATACCACCAGTACTTGTGAACTCTGCAGCGATGGAAGGAACGGGATTCTTAGGTCAAGCAGCTGAAAATGTCTATCATCTAGAAAAAGATGATGTCTATTTAGTCGGCACATCCGAAGTTCCATTAGCTGCAATGCACATGGATGAAGTTCTTGTAGCAGAGAAGTTACCGTTGCGTTATGCCGGATATTCAACATGTTTTCGTAGAGAAGCCGGAACATATGGCAAAGATACTCGCGGCATTATTCGCGTTCACCAGTTTGATAAAGTTGAAATGTTTTCTTTTTGCCATCCTGATCAGGCCAAGGAAGAGCATCAGCGCCTTTTGCAATGGGAGAAAGATTTCCTTAATGCGATGGAGATTCCTTATCGCGTCATAGATGTTGCTTCTGGTGACTTGGGATCAAGTGCCAACCGCAAGTTTGATATCGAAGCGTGGATTCCTACGCAAGATGCGTATAGAGAAGTAACTAGCACTTCAAACTGCACTGAGTTTCAAGCACGTCGTCTGAACATAAGATTTAAAGATGCGGATTCAACTAAAGCTGTTGCAACACTTAATGGAACACTGGTTGCAATTCCACGCATGGTTGTTGCGATCCTTGAGAATCATCAAAATGCAGATGGAACAGTTAATGTTCCGGCAGCTCTGCAACCATTTTTAGGAACAAAACGATTTGAGTTGGTGTGAATAAAAGACCTAAGTTAATTGCAACAGATCTTGATGGAACTATCGTTTCGCACGATGGTGTTATCAGCCAACGAACAATCGATGCATTTACGCGCGCCAAGGAATTAGGCATACACGTATTTTTTGTAACCGGTCGCCCACCTCGTTGGATGGGTGAGATCCGCGATGCATTTGGTTTTGGAGCAGCAATTTGTTGCAATGGTGCGATGTTATATGACTTAATCAATGATGTGATTTTAGAAGAGTGGATGATTTCCATCGACGATCAAACAGAGATTGTCCAACGCATGCGAGCAGTAATGCCCGAGATTTCATTTGCTGTTGAATCTAATGACCACTACCAAAGAGAAATTGGATACATTCCTAAATGGGATATTGGTTTAGATAATGTTGGAATCAAAAAGATTGAAGACGGGGTAAGAGTTCCTGCTTTAAAGCTGCTTGCGCGTTGCAGTAATCTTGAATACACATCTGATCAAATGGTTGAGATAGCACATAAGACTTTAGGAGATTTAGCTACAGTCACTCACTCTGCGGCAAATGATTCTTTGATTGAAATCTCTGCGCTCAATGTTTCTAAGGGTGCAACATTAGAAATGATGGCTAAGCGACTTGGGTTGACAGCAGATGACTGTGTAAGTTTTGGTGATAATCCAAATGATTTTTCCATGCTCAAGTGGACCGCACGATCTTATGCAATGAGCGATGGCCACCCGCATGCTCCTTTGTTTGCAAAGAGCGTTGCAGAACCTTGCGAGCAAGATGGTGTTGCAAAGATAATCGAAACCTTGCTCGAACTTCCCGCATAAAAATCTGCACTAGTTATCATCCCCGCCCAATAAAGCTTCGATTTTTGACTGGCCACAAAGTCAGGTAATCTCTCCCACGGAGGGCTCGCATAGCGGCCGAGTGCACCGGTCTTGAAAACCGGCATACGAAAGTATCGTGGGTTCAAATCCCACGCCCTCCGCCATTTTTTCTGATTTACTCAAGGGCTATGGCCACGAATTGGCCATTTACTCTCTATGTGGGTTAGTTCATAGCCTGTACGCATAGATACACCTAGCGAAATATTCCCAGCCAGCGCACAATTACCCAAGGTGATTTACAGTCCAAATCCATAGGCAGTATCAGGGGAGTTGCAGATGTCAGGTGTTTTTTCGCCAACGCGCGCCAAGATCGATAAGCGCACGTTGCGCACAGATAAGTGGTGGCTAGAACCACTTTTAACTTTCTCTGTACTTATCTCTTTTGTTATCTATGCAACCTTCCGCGCCTTTGAAAACGACAACTACTTTGTAAAAGACTCACACTTAATCTCACCTTTCTATTCACCATGTTTATCTGAAGCATGTGAGCCGGGTGCAACTATTTTGGGATTCACACCAGTGAGCGCGCAGATTTTTAACTTTGCACTTTCGCCGGCTCTAATTATTTTGATCTTCCCATTAGGTTTTAGAATGACCTGCTACTACTACCGCAAGGCTTACTACCGTTCATTTTGGTTATCACCTCCTGCTTGCGGAGTTGCAGAGCCACATGAGAAGTACACAGGTGAAACTCGTTTCCCATTAATTTTCCAGAACGCACACCGTTGGTTCTTCTATGCAGGTTTAGTTCTCAACATAATTCTTACGTATGACGCAGTGATCTCATTTAGAAATGCCGAGGGAGATTGGGGCCACATGAGTGTTGGCTCAATCGTTCTAACGCTGAGTGCAACAATGTTGTGGCTGTATTCACTTTCATGCCACACATGTCGCCACACAATTGGTGGTCGCCTTAAGCATTTCTCTAAACACCCAGTGCGTTACAAACTTTGGTCAAAGGTTTCAGTTCTTAACGCCAAACATCAACAATTTGCATGGTATTCACTATTTGCCGTTGCATTTGCCGATATCTATGTTCGCCAAGTAGCAACTGGCGCATGGACTAACTTCTACTTCTTCTAAAAGGAAAATCGACTATGACACTAGAACGCCATAAATACGATGTCCTTGTAATCGGTGCCGGTGGTGCAGGTTTACGGGCAGCAGTAGAAGCACGCGAAGCTGGATTGCGAGTAGCAATCATTTGTAAGTCATTATTTGGTAAAGCCCACACTGTTATGGCCGAAGGTGGAGCTGCAGCTTCCATGGGTAACGTCAACGATAAAGACAGTTGGAAGGTTCACTTTCGCGACACCATGCGTGGAGGTAAATTCCTTAGTCATTTCCGCATGGCAGAACTACATGCAAAAGAAGCACCAGATCGTATTTGGGAGTTAGAGACTTGGGGTGCGCTATTTGACCGCACTAAAGAAGGAAAGATTTCTCAGCGCAACTTTGGTGGTCACGAATATCCACGCCTTGCACACGTGGGAGACCGCACCGGTCTAGAACTAATCCGAACAATGCAACAAAAAATTGTTGCATTGCAACAAAAAGATGGCCGCGATACCGGAGATATGGAAAGCGGAATCAAAGTTTTTGCAGAGTTGACGATCACGGACATTTTGAAAGAGAACGGGAAAATCTCTGGAGCATATGGTTACTGGCGCGAAAGCGGCGAAGAGGTTTTATTTGAAGCACCTGCTGTTGTAATTGCTACAGGTGGTGTTGGAAAAGCGTTCAAAATTACTTCCAATAGCTGGGAAGGAACCGGCGACGGTCACGCACTAGCTCTAAAGGCTGGTGCAAACTTGGTTGACATGGAGTTCTTGCAATTCCACCCAACTGGAATGGTCTGGCCTCCATCAGTTAGAGGAATTTTGGTAACCGAGTCTGTCCGTGGTGAAGGTGGAGTTCTCACAAACAATCTAGGTGAGCGTTTCATGTTCAAATACATTCCAGATGTTTTCAAAGATAAGTATGCAGATAATGAAGCAGAAGCCGACCGTTGGTATGAAGATCAAGACAACAACCGTCGCCCACCAGAACTGCTTCCACGCGATGAAGTTGCCCGCGCAATTAATGCTGAAGTAAAAGCTGGCCGCGGCACTGAGCATGGTGGTGTTTTCTTGGATGTATCTAAGAGAATTCCTGCCGATGTCATTAAAAAGCGTCTTCCTTCTATGTGGCACCAGTTCTATGAATTAGCTGGTGTTGACATCACCAAAGAGGCAATGGAAGTTGGCCCAACATGCCACTATGTAATGGGTGGTGTTGAAGTTGATCCAGATACAGCTGCAGCAGTTGGTGTTCCTGGATTATTTGCAGCCGGTGAAGTTGCTGGTGGAATGCATGGATCAAATCGTCTTGGTGGTAACTCATTAACGGATCTTTTAGTCTTTGGTCGCCGTGCAGGAATGGGTGCGATTGAATATCTAAAGAACAACGGAGCAAACCCAGTTAGCGAAGCAGCGATTGCAAAAGCTAAGGCAAAAATTCAAGCACCGTTTGACCGTCAAGGTGGCGAGAACAGCTATTCACTACATGCTGAGCTTCAAGAGATTACTCACAACCTTGTTGGAATCATCAGAACAGGGTCTGAACTTAAAGAGGCAATTGAAAAGATCGCTGAGATTAGAAAGCGCAGTGCGAATGTTGCGGTTTCAGGAGGTCGAATCTTTAATCCTGGCTTCCACTTAGCATTTGATTTAGACAACATGTTGCTCGTTGCAGAAAGCACAGCAAAGTCTGCAATCACACGTGAAGAATCTCGTGGAGGTCATACCCGTGATGACTTCCCACATATGGAAACAAGATGGCGCCAAGTTAATTTGATTTCATCATTTGATGGAGAAAAAGTAAATATCCGTGAACAGGCGTTGCCAACATATCCAGCAGAACTCTTTGATCTTTTTGATATTCATGAGTTGGAGAAGTACATGACACCAGAGGAAACTTCGAAAGGCGGTACCAAGTAATGGCACGTAACGTGAAGCTTCGAATCTGGCGTGGAGACTCAAAAGATGGCGGTCTCAAAGATGTAACTGTTGAGGCCAACGAGGGCGAAGTAGTCCTAGATGTAATTCACCGCGTACAGGCAACACAGATGGGCGACTTAGCTGTTCGCTGGAACTGTAAAGCCGGTAAATGTGGATCATGTTCTATGGAGATCAATGGAAAACCGCGTTTAGCCTGTATGACACAGGTTGCATCATTTGGTGATGATGAAACGATTACTGTCACACCACTTCGTGCATTCCCAATCATTAAAGATTTAGTAACCGATGTTTCATTCAACTACAAAAAGGCAATGGAAGTTCCTGCTTATGAACATCCAAAAAACCTTGCCCCAGGTGAAGCACGTATGGAACAAATTGACGTCGAAAGATCTCAAGAGTTCCGCAAATGTATTGAGTGCTTCCTCTGCCAAGATGTGTGTCACGTTGTCAGAGATCACGAGGAGAACAAGAAGTCATTTGCTGGACCTCGCTTTTTCATCCGTATTGCTGAGTTAGATATGCACCCTCTTGATATGTTGAAGAACCGAAAGCAAACTGCGCAAGAAGAGCATGGACTTGGAATGTGTAACATCACCAAGTGCTGTACAGAAGTTTGCCCAGAACACATCAAAATTACAGACAATGCGATCATTCCAATGAAAGAGCGCGTTGCTGATATTAAGTACGATCCAGTCCGCTGGTTGGGCACCAAAATCCGAAAGCGCGAGGGCCTATAATCTCTTTATGAGATTGTTAATTCGTTGGGCAGCGCTCGCTATTTCGTTTTGGGTAGCAACCGCACTGGTTCCAGGAATTGAAGTTACAGGTGGCCCTGTTACCTATCTTTGGGTCGCACTGATATTTGGCTTGTTAAATGTAACTCTGGGCTCTCTACTTAAACTACTCACACTTCCGGCAGTGATTTTAACTCTAGGGCTGTTTCTTATTGTTGTTAACGCTGCGATACTGATGCTGGTTTCACAGTGGAGCGATAAGTTTGAAGTAAATGGTTTTTGGTCGGCAGTTTTTGCCAGCATCATTATTAGTGTTGTAACGAGCGTGCTTTCTAGCATTGGTAGATCTTCTACAAATCGATTTACTAGTTAGTTTATAGGTAGGTTTTCCCATGAACTCTCTAGTTCTTGTTTCAATCGGCGGGATTGCTGGCACTTTAGCTCGGTACGGCCTCGGTGAGATTTTTCCTAACGATCGAACCGGAACACTTACGGCAAATATCATTGGTGCAGGATTGGCCGCTGCCTTGCTGGTTTGGATGGAGCGCCGCGGAGTTACGCAGTTGCGCCTACTTTTACTTCCAGGGTTTTGCGCTGGAATGACTACATTCTCTGCGGTAACTGCTCAGTCTTTAGAACCGTTCGAAGGAGGAATGGTCTTTCTACTACAAAACATTGTCTTCTCACTTTTAGCAGTGATTTTCATTCTTCCTATAGCCCGCAGAGTTATTCCGGTAAGACAATGAAAATTGCATTGATAATCTGTGGAGCGGCAGTTGGAGCACCAGCACGTTTTGCCATTGATCAGTACATAAGACGTTACACAACAAAACCTTATGGAGTTTTTGTTGTTAACATTCTTGGATCTTTTTTATTGGGCTTAACGTATGGACGAAGCGAACAGGTACATGATCTATTGGCAGTTGGATTTGCCGGAGCCTTTACAACATGGTCAACGTTTATGCTCGATATTTACTTAGCCTATGAGTTAAAACGCTACAAAGAGGCAGTGGCTAATCTAACTATTTCTCTTGGTTTTGGCCTTCTTGCTGCATGGCTTGGACTACAAATAGCTTAGTGTTTTATGCATACTTCTTTATCGAAGTGAGGCCATCCATGCTTCAATTTCATCTGGATGGTGAGGAATGTTTTCACTCAAATTAATGCAGCCATCTTCTGTAACAACTACATCATCTTCAATTCGAATACCAATTCCTCTAAACTCAGCAGGAAATAGTTCATCATCAGGCTGAATATATAAGCCTGGTTCGACAGTTAAACACATCCCTGTTTGCAGAAGAGAGTCACGGTATTGGTCCTCTCGTGCTTGGGCGCAATCATGAACATCCATTCCTAACATATGACTGACGCCATGTAACGTCCATCTTTTATGTAATCCAAATTTAGGATCCATAACTTCTTCTAAGCTCGTCTTTAAAACGCCTAAATCAATTAGACCCTGTGCAAGAACTGCGTGACTTGCTTGGTTAATTGCTAAGAATGGAACCCCTGCCTTAACAGCAGCAATTCCAGCTTTCTGGGCCTCGTAAACCAGCATGTAAAGAGATCTTTGTGCTGAAGTGAATTTACCTGAGATTGGAAGAGTTCTAGTTATGTCGGCGGTGTAATAGGAGTCAAGTTCTATTCCTGCATCTAGTAAGAGAAGTTCACCTGGATTGATATCACCATCATTTCTATTCCAATGCAGTATGCAGGCATGTGATCCCGAAGCAGCAATTGTGTTGTAACCACAATCATTTCCTTCAATTCGAGCGCGACCATAAAAAGCTGACTCAACCACTCGTTCTCCTCGCGGAGTATTCATCGCTGCTGGGAGCGCGCTAATAACATCATTAAAACCACGATAGGTAGCATCGACAGCGTTTTGCATTTGAGCAATTTCATACTCATCTTTGATTAGACGAGCAGCCGAAACAAAGTTAACCAACTCTTCAGAACGTGCATGAGGTTTAACAACAGAATCAACTACGCCGTCATAACCATGCAAAGCTGCGGCAGGTTTACCTTTTAGGAATTTGGTTAATTCCTTAACGTCGCGAACTTCAATTCCATATCGTTGCGATGCTTCATCTGTTGTAAACCGACGGCCAACCCAGAGTTCACCATTTTTTGCATCTTGATAAAACGCTTCAGTTTCTCGGGTTGACCGAGGATTAATAAACAAGAGTGGTAAATGACCATCATCAACTAGATCCATTACAAGTACAGAGTCAGGCTCTGCTTCAACCCCTTGCACGCCTGTGTAATAAGCAAAGGCAGAGTGAGGTCGGTAGAGATAATCAGTGTCGTTGCTTCGTTGCTTGGAAGATCCACTAGGAATTACCAATCGCGTGCCAACAAAAGCTTCAGAAAGTTGAGCACGTCTATTAACGCAGTATTGGATTACTTCGTCTTGAGTAATTCCGACAAGAGGTGTTGGTAGCCATCCAGACTTCATAAATTCAGAAAAGATTTCAGAAGGGGCCACATCATGGGCCCGACTTGGACTCTCGATTTCTGCCTTCTGACTTTCATCCACAAGCAGAGAGTACAAGCAGTGGTGATTACAACCAACGTCTCACTTAACCTCAATAAAAATGGTTGGATAGGGGGATGAACCAACCAGATCCGGCCCGAGGCCAAGAAGTTTTCAACCTTGATCGAGCCCATGTATTTCATTCATGGTCTGCTCAAGGGCTCATTTCGCCATTACCAGTGCAATCTGGCAAAGGTTCATACTTCTGGGATTTTGATGGGAATAAGTTTCTCGATTTTTCATCTCAACTTGTATTTACAAATATTGGTTTTCAGCATCCTAAGGTAGTTAAAGCTATTCAAGAACAAGCTGAGATTTTAACTACTGTAGCTCCTCAACATGCAAATGAGGCACGAAGTAATGCAGCAAAATTGATTACCGACAGAACAGAATCGCATTTAAACAAAGTCTTCTTTACAAATGGCGGGGCTGATGGAGTTGAAAATGCAATACGGATGGCACGGATACACACACGCCGCCATAAAGTTTTATCTTTCTATCGCTCTTATCATGGCAATACAACATCAGCGATTTCTGCAACGGGAGATCCTCGACGATGGCCCAATGAATTTGCATACGGACATGTTCACTTCTTTGGACCGTATCTATACCGAACTGCTTTTTGGGCAGAAAGTGAAGAGCAAGAGTGCACTCGCGCGCTAAAACACCTTGAGGATGTAATTAAATTTGAAGGCCCCAATACTGTTGCCGCGATTTTGATCGAATCAGTTGTCGGAACAGCCGGGGTACTCATTCCACCAAAGGGTTACCTTGAAGGTGTTCGCGCTTTGTGCGATAAGTATGGAATAACCTGGATTGCAGACGAAGTGATGTCTGGATTCGGACGAACCGGAAAATGGTTTGCCTATCAACATTCAACCGCCTCACCCGACTTAATTGTTTTTGCAAAGGGTGTTAACTCGGGTTACGTGCCACTTGGCGGAGTAATCATTTCAGATGCAATCGCTGCAACTTTTGATCAACAAGTATTTCCTGGTGGCCTTACATACTCAGGACACCCTCTTGCATGTGCAGCAGCAGTCGCAACCCTGAAGGTGATGGCAGATGAAAAAATTGTAGAAAATGCGGCAGAAATTGGTGAAAAAGTTATTGGCCCAGCACTTCATGAATTAGCCAAAAAACATAAAGTAATTGGCGAAGTTCGAGGCCTCGGTGTTTTCTGGGCATTGGATTTGGTTAGCGATCGCACAACACGAGAACCACTTGCACCGTATGGAGCTTCAAGTCCTGCGATGAATGAGCTAATTGCTGCAACTCAGAAGTTGGGAGTTTTTCCATTTACAAACTTTAATCGCATGCACGTAGTTCCACCTTGTAATGTTTCCAAGGAAGAAGCCTTAGAAGGAATTGCAATTTTGGATCAAGCATTCACAACTATTTCACACCACTACACAGGGGCAGATGCATGAGAATTACACACTATCTAAATGGAAAATCATGGGCTGGTACTGCCGATAAGACCGGTGAAGTGTTTAATCCGGCCACCGGCGAAGTTACAGGACAGGTTGATTTTGCATCGAATGCTGTTGTAGATGAAGTAGTGGCTGCTGCACACAAAGCTTTTGAAGAATGGCGAGGAACTTCTTTAGCTAAACGTACACAAATTCTTTTTGCTTTTCGCGAGATTTTGAATGCTCGCAAGGAAGAAGTAGCAGCACTGATTACGGCCGAACATGGCAAGGTTTTGTCTGATGCGTTAGGTGAAGTTACTCGAGGCCAAGAAGTAGTTGAGTTCGCGTGTGGGATCCCACATCTACTTAAGGGTGGATATTCGGAAGGTGTATCAACCGAGGTGGATGTTTATTCAATTCGCCAACCTTTAGGTGTAGTTGCAATTATCTCTCCATTTAATTTCCCAGCGATGGTTCCAATGTGGTTTTTTCCAATCGCAATTGCTGCAGGTAATACCGTAGTTATTAAGCCATCCGAGAAGGATCCATCTGCAATTAACTTAATCGCACAGATGTGGAAAGAAGCAGGTTTGCCTGATGGAGTCTTTAACGTTGTGCATGGAGATAAAGTTGCAGTTGATCGTTTAATCGAGCATCCTGACGTGAAATCTATTTCATTTGTTGGTTCAACACCTATCGCCCGTTACATCTATGAAAAAGGCACTGCGCAAGGAAAGCGAATTCAGGCTCTAGGTGGCGCCAAAAACCACATGTTGGTCTTGCCAGATGCTGATCTAGATTTAGCTGCAGATGCAGCAGTTAATGCAGGTTTTGGATCTGCAGGAGAACGATGCATGGCTATTTCAGTTTTGGTTGCAGTAGAGCCAATCGCAGATCAGATTATTCAAAAAATTTCAGAGAGAATGTCAAAGCTAAACACGGGTGATGGAACAAAAGGGGCAGACATGGGCCCACTTGTAACACGTGTTCATCGAGACAAAGTGGCTTCCTATATTGAAGCTGGGGTTGCACAAGGTGCAAAGCTCGTTGTCGATGGCCGCAATCCAAAAGTTAACGGCGAGTCAAATGGTTTCTGGCTTGGGCCAACTTTATTTGATGGCGTTAATTCAACAATGAGTATTTATAAAGAAGAAATCTTTGGTCCAGTATTAAGCGTTGTTCGTGTGAAAACCTACAACGAAGGTGTTTCACTCATTAATGCTCACCCTTACGGAAATGGAACAGCAATTTTTACTAACGATGGTGGAGCTGCGAGAAAATTTCAAAATGAAATTCAAGTTGGAATGATTGGTATTAATGTACCGATACCTGTTCCTACCGCTTACTATTCATTTGGTGGCTGGAAGGCATCTTTATTTGGAGATACTCATGCCCACGGAGCCGAAGGCGTCCATTTCTTCACACGCGGGAAAGTAGTTACAAGCCGATGGTTAGATCCAAGCCATGGCGGAATTAACTTGGGTTTCCCACAAAATAATTAGGATAAACTAATCCTGTACTTGGAGACGTCGCATAGCCCGGTCGAGTGCGCCTCACTGCTAACGAGGTAAGGTGTTAAAGCCTTCAGGAGTTCAAATCTCCTCGTCTCCGCTCCTTAGTCATTAGAAGTCGTTTGTGCTGGTCAGACAATAATGAAATTTTCTAGACACACTTTTGAAAGTTAATTATTCGATTTGTACGAGGTACTAACTAAGCAAGCTTAAACTTGAGCAAATCAAGCTGTTTTGTCATTTCCCCAGGCAGTTTGTCACCAATAGTCTCAAACCATTCGTCAATTAATGGGATTTCTTGCTTCCATTCATCATGGTCAACTTTTAATGCAGTTTCAAAAACTTCGACACTTGTTTGATTCTTATCGATGTCGAAACTTTCAACGGTTGGAACAAATCCAAGAGGGGTTTCAACCGCATCGACCTCATCATTAATTCGCTCTAATGCCCACTTTAGAACTCGGAGATTTTCTCCAAAACCTGGCCACAAAAATCCACCATCGTCACTTCGTCTAAACCAGTTCACATAAAAGATCTTAGGCATCTTCTTGGCGTTTGCGCCTTGTCCCATTTTTAACCAGTGTGCAATGTAGTCACCTACGTGGTAACCAATAAAGGGCAACATCGCAAAGGGGTCACGTCGTACGACACCGACTGCGCCTGTTGCTGCAGCAGTTGTTTCAGATGACAGGGTTGCTCCCATGAATACGCCATGTTCCCAATCGCGCGCTTGCACAATTAAAGGAATCGTTGTTTTTCTGCGACCACCAAAGAAAATTGCGGAGATAGGTACGCCCTTTGGATCTTCCCATTCAGGGGCAATGATTGGACATTGCGCAGCAGGTGTGCAAAAACGAGAATTTGGATGAGAAGAAAGTGTTTGGCTGCCAGGATTCCAATTATTTCCATGCCAATCAGTTAATTGTGATGGAGGTGTATCGGTTGCACCTTCCCACCAAACATCTCCATCATCGGTTAAAGCAACATTTGTAAAAATAGTGTTTCCTACATCAATAGTCTTCATGGCATTTGGATTTGTTCCCCAACCCGTTCCGGGGGCTACTCCAAAGAATCCATACTCAGGATTCATCGCATATAACTGGCCATCATCACCAAAGCGAAGCCATGCAATGTCATCTCCTAAAGTTTCAGTTTTCCACCCAGGAAGAATTGGATCTAACATTGCAAGATTTGTCTTTCCGCAAGCAGAAGGAAATGCTGCTGCAATGTAATTAACGCGGCCCTTAGGTGAAGTAAGTTTAAGAATTAACATGTGCTCTGCTAACCAGCCTTCGTCACGCGCAATTACAGAAGCAATTCTCAATGAATAACATTTTTTACCAAGCAGCGCGTTTCCACCATATCCAGATCCATAGGACCAGATAGTTCTTTCCTCTGGAAAGTGCGTTACATACTTTGTCTGATTACATGGCCACTTAACATCAGCTTGGCCGGGGGCTAACGGCGCTCCTACAGAATGTAGAGCTTTTACAAAGAATTTATCTGTGCCCAGTTTCTCTAAAACCTGCTTACCCATGCGCGCCATAATGTGCATGGAGACAACAACGTAGGCGCTATCAGTTATCTGTACGCCAAATTTAGGTTCATCGGCATCTAGAGGGCCCATGCAAAAAGGAATTACATACATTCGGCGACCAGCCATTGAGCCCTTGTAAAGATCCCGCATAATCGCTTTCATTTCATTTGGATCCATCCAATTATTTGTGGGTCCAGAATCTTCTTCTTTTTTAGAACAGATAAATGTTCTGTCCTCAACTCGTGCAACATCACTTGGATCAGAAACTGCGGAGAAAGAATTTGGCTTTTTCTTTAAACGAACAAGAGTTCCAGCACTTACTAACTCATTCGTTAAGCGATTCCATTCATCTGACGTGCCATCACAAATATAGACATCTGTGGGCTGTGTTAATGCAGCAATCTCATCAATCCATGCGGCTAGTGCGGCATGTTTTACACCAGAGTGCATACTGAATCCTCCGCAATAAGGCTTTAGGGACCTAATCATCTCAAGGTATTGCATTAGGACCTATCTAAGCAATGTAATGTTTCTCATACTCAAGTAAACTCAGCGTAGAACTTAAGAGTAGAAACAGGTGCGCGATGGCTATCTATAAAGTAGCAATTGTTGGGGCAGGTCCTGCCGGCTACTTTGCAGCCCAAGCTCTAAATAACCTGGCAGATCAAGATCGCAGTTTTGAAATAGATATGTTTGAGCGCCTACCAACCCCGTGGGGTTTGGTACGAAGTGGTGTTGCTCCCGATCATCCAAAGATTAAAACAGTCTCAAAAGTATTTGAAAAAATTGCAACTGGAGAAAACTTTCGCCTTTTTGCAAATGTAGAAATCGGTAAAGATTTATCAGTTGATCAATTACAAGATAGATACGACGCAGTAATTATTGCAACGGGTTCTTCTTTAGGAAAAACACTAGGGATTGCAGGCGAAAAACTTAGAGGTTCGCTATCTGCAGCAAGTTTTGTTCCTTGGTACAACGCACACCCAGATTTTGCAGATGTTGATGTGCCGCTAGATTCAAATGCTGCAGTTGTCATTGGAGGTGGCAATGTTGCGATGGATGTTGCCAGAATATTGGCGCTAGAACCCAGTGAATTAGATCCGACTGATACCGCAGATCATGCGATTGTTGCATTTAAGAATAGTGATATCAGAAAGGTTTATATTGCTTTACGCCGAGGGCCCGAGCACGCCGCCTTTACCTCTCCAGAACTTCGCGATCTTCCAAAACTAGAACACACAAATGTGATTATTAATGAGGCTGAGATTGTTGCAGCCATTGCAAAAGTTGGGGATTCCGCCGAAAAAGATGTTAAGAGCAATTTGGACGCGATGCTATTTATTGCTCAGAATCAAAAAACTGAACATGAGCGAACGATTGAGTTTTTGTTTTCACACACACCACAAGAAATTCAAGGAGATGACAAAGTTGAAGGAGTTGTCTTCTCAACACTAACGGGAGAGCGAACAATTAAGTGTGGTCTTGTCGTTACTGCAATTGGATATAACGCATTGGATATCCCTGGTGTTCCATTTGGAAATGGCAAGGTAGTCAACGTAGATGGACGAGTCACAGGCAACATGTACGTTGTCGGGTGGGCAAAGCGCGGGCCATCAGGAGTAATTGGCACCAATAAGTCAGATGCTTCCTCTGTTATTGAGCTAATCGGCCAAGATTTAGGTGAACCAAAGAACAAGAGCGATATTACAGATTTGCTCAAAGGGAAAACCGTAGTAACTCAAAAAGATTGGGAAGCGATCAATGCTGCCGAAATCGCTGCTGGCGAGCCATTATCTAAGCCACGAAGAAAAGGAATTACTTGGGATCAACTCATGGCTCATGCGGAGATTTATTACTTTTAATTTCAAAACTAAGCGCGCATGATTTGAACTGCGTTAAGCACAATAATTGCAAGTGCCACTACGATTCCAAGTTGTCGTGCTGGCAGTTTTCCAACTAAGCGTGCAGCTATAGGTGCAGCAATAACACCACCAATGGCTAACCCACCCACAATCGTCCAATCGATATCTATTCGCCAAATCTGCAGCAAAAATCCTAAAGAAGCCGATAATGCAACAACAAACTCTGCTGCGCTAACTGTTCCAACAACTTTGCGTGGTTCGGTTGCAGTAGTTGTAATGAGTGTTGGCGTAACTATTGGACCCCAACCACCACCACCGGATGCATCAACAAATCCCCCAGTAAAGCCTAGATATGTAAGAAATCTAGGATTTGTAATCTCCACCATATTTACTTGGCCTTGTGATTTAAAGATGTTGCGATAAAGAAGCAGAAAACCTAAGAATAAAAGCAAGGTAGAGATAAAAACTTTAGAACTGGAAAGATCAATGAAAGATAAGAAAGTTGCCCCCAAAAAAGCACCTATTCCGCCTGGGATTGCCAAGCGAAACAGGATCTTTTTATCAATGTTTTCTGCATGCCAGTGCGAGACACCTGAGGCCAGTGTTGTTCCAATCTCTGCAAAGTGAACAGCAGCGGAGGCGACAGCAGCGGAGGCACCAAGTGTGACTAACAGTGTGGAGCTTGTTAACCCGAATCCCATACCCAGAGAGCCATCAATTAATTGAGCTGTGCTTCCAACTAAAGCAAAGATAATCCAGTTCACAGTATCTCCTTCAAGATTCTTTCAACGATCTCATCAATCGGCGCCGTACCATCGACAACAAGAGTTGGTGATTTAGGTGGTTCATAATCTTGACCAACGCCTGTGAAGTTCGGAATCTCTCCGGCTGCTGATTTTTTATACAGACCCTTAGGATCTCGAGCTCTACAAACATCTACAGGCGTATCAACAAAAATTTCCACAAACTCCCCATCTTCAAAAATACTTTTTGCGCGCTGGCGATCAACTTCAAATGGGCTTACCAAAGCTGAGATAACAATTAAGCCCGCATCGACCATTAACTTTGCAACCTCAGAAACTCGCCTAACATTTTCTGCACGATCTGTGGAGGTAAAACCAAGATCCATGTTGAGGCCCATACGAAGATTGTCTCCATCCAAAACATAAGAGTGCATACCCTGTGCAAACAAACGTTTTTCAAGGGCATTAGCAATTGTTGATTTACCAGAACCAGAAAGACCGGTTAGCCAAACAACCTTAGCTTTTTGATTTTTCTGTGCGCTTCGCTGCAATTTATTAACTTCATAATCTTGATGAGTCACATTAGATGAGCGTCGTAAAGCGTGCTTGATCATGCCCGCACCGACTGTCTTTAATGTAAGACGGTCCACCAGAATGAAATTACCAAACTCGCGATCATCTAAGTAGGGTCGCATCACAATTGGAATATCAGATGCAATCTCAACATCACCTATTTCATTCATTTTAAGTGTGTCAGTTGAAAGGTGTTCGCCCGTATTAACATCAATTTTGTGTCGAATCTTTGTAATCATCGCCGGAGTTGAAGTCGGCCCACTCATCATCAGATACGAGCGTGAATGAATCAAATCTTCTTCGTTGAGCCATACAACATGAGCAGCAAAGCGATCGGCAGCAGTTAAATCCTTGGCATCCTGAGCAATGACATCTCCGCGCGTTGCATCGACCTCTGGCTCTAAAACTAGAGTTACCGCCTCTTCAGTGTTGGCTGTCTCTATCTGATTCTCAAAGGTGACAATTGAGGAAATTGTGGCCTTTTTATTGCTTGGAAATATTGTGATTTCATCGCCTTTTGTAAATGATCCACGGCGAACGGTTCCAGATACCCCGCGAAAGTTTTCTGCGCGAGCGATCATCTGAATACGCATCAAGCCACTTGCTGTTTTATCAACTGGCTTTTCCCAACCCTGAATTGCTTCAAGCAAACTTTGCGACGAATACCAGGGCATATTTGTGCTTTTGAAAACAACATTATCGCCAGCTAGAGCACTCATAGGAATAATGTGTATGTCTTGAACATTTAGTCTTTCGACTGCGCGCCTTATATCTTTAGAAATAGAATCAAAAACTTCTTGTTTGTACTCCATCGCATCCAACTTATTGATTGCAATGATGATTCTAGAAACGCCCATCAAGGAGCAGATTGTTAAGTGTCTAAGAGTTTGTGTCCGGACACCTTTCATTGCATCCACTAAAACCAAACCAATATCTGCGCGTGATGCAGCAACTACCATGTTTCGTGTGTACTGCTCATGGCCAGGAGCGTCACTAATTATCAGTCGTTTTCCATCTAATAACTTCATAGAACGATAAGCAACATCGATTGTGATTCCTTGTTCACGTTCGGCCTCAAGGCCGTCCGTTAGCAAACTGAAATCAATCTCACCGGCTGCAATTGTTGACCCACTTCGCCTTACCTTTTTTGCAGCACCAATAGTGTCATGAGGGACGCTGTCAGTTTCAACAAGCAAACGACCTATTAATGTACTTTTACCGTCATCAACGCTTCCACAAGTGAGAAGTCGAACAATTGCCCCTGACATTAAAAGTAACCTTCCGTCTTTTTCTTTTCCATGGAGTCTTCATTCTCTCCATCAATAAGACGTGTTGCTCTCTCACTGAGTTTTACATTAAGAACTTCTTCAACAACCTCTTGGATTGTTGTTGCATTAGATTCGACAGCTGCAGTTAGTGGATAGCACCCTAAAGTACGGAAGCGCACGCGCTGCATGGTGGGTTTCTCTCCAGCCAATAAGGGATATCGATCATCATCAACCATGATGAGTTGATCGCCACGTTTAACAACAGGGCGATCCTTTGCAAGATACAAAGAACTCACCTTGATGTTTTCTTGAAGTATGTAATGCCAAATATCTGCTTCAGTCCAATCGTTAATTGGGAAAACACGCATTGTTTGTTCAGGTGCTAACCGAGTGTTATATGTGCGCCAGAGTTCTGGTCGTTGTTCTCTTGGATTCCAGCGGTGACCGGGATCTCGCACGCTAAATATGCGCTCCTTCGCACGGCTTTTTTCTTCATCGCGACGGGAACCTCCAAGTGCGGCATCAAACCCGTAGAGATCTAACGCTTCGCGAAGGGCAACAGTATTCATAACCCTTGTGTATTCAGAAATGCCCGCATCAAATGGATTGATGTTGTCTCGCACGCCTGCTTGATTTATATGAGCGATTAAATGCGATTTTGTTTCTTTAACGATTTCATCTCTAAAAGTGATCATCTCTTTGAACTGCCACGTTGTATCAATATGCAAAAGAGGAAATGGAATAGGAGCAGGGTAGAAAGCTTTTCTAGCAATATGAAGCATGACAGTAGAGTCTTTGCCTATTGAATACATAATCACTGGTTTTTTAAAGCTGGCCGCAGTTTCACGGAAAATCTCAATAGATTCTGCTTCTAGCTCTTTAAGAATTGCTGCTATTTTATTCATAGCGTAATCCTTGTGAACTCAAAATCAGTGTGAGTTTTCCCAGTCTTCGCAAGGAACTCTTCCTGTACTTTATTAGAACTATCCTGTTTACGAGTGGTTGGTGCAAGGACTAATTGTTCCCAATCGCTAAATCCATCAAACTGAGCAAATTGTTGCATCTGCCTAACTTTTTCGGGGTTATGCAAATCTTTAAAGTCAAGATCCAATATCGCACAACCTGAAGCTTTGGCAGATCGGAGAGTATCCTCATAGAATTTTGAGTAATTTTTGATGAAGCGGTCAAATTCAGTTGGATTCAAATCTATTTTTACATCAGAAGTTGAAGATGTGTGCCAATTGCCCGTTGCGTTGGCTTTCTTGTGTGAAACAAAACGATCTAGGTGGTTGCGGCGAAGAAAAATCATGTGAGGTTTAAATTCAGCAATCAATGATTGCAAGAGTGGATCAGAAAAATGTTGAGGGAATATCTTTATTACATGCACTCCTGGCAGTTTGCTGATTGACCCTAGGGTGCGGGATGCATCTAAGGAAGTCTTTTCAAAACGAAGGTAGCTCCACTTCTTTCTTTGCCCACGAAATTCAATAAAAAAACGTAAAGCAAAAAATGGATAGTAACGATTTATTTTTCCGACTTGAGAGTTCCATGCATTAAAGATAAAGAACTCACCATAATAATGAAAACCAACATCTTCGTTAGCTAACAAACTACCTAATGCATGTGTACCAGAACGGGGGAAGGAGACAACAAAAACAATTTTTGACTTACCAGTTGGCGACTTTTTCAAGAATCGATAGTAAAGATACTTTGCTAGATCAATAACGTCTAAAATCACCCTTTTGATAGCGAAGATCAGCGTTAATTTACTTAGTTTTTTCTTGATTCCTCGCTGATCGGGCATTTCTAAATCCTATCAGTGGCCTATTTATTTGTTGGTAGTCTTAGCCCATGACATCGGGTCTGTCCAAAACTTTGAATAAATTCACGACCTTTTCGCAGGAAATAGCCTCTCTTGAGACTTTGCGCAAAGCCCGACGTTCAAAGATAAAAAAATATCCCACACTTTCAGTATTGGTTTCAACAATTCGTCCCAAAGATTTAACGTCACTACTTTCGCAATTATTGCAACAGAGTCTTCCATCATTTGAAGTAAGGCTAGGACTTCATGGAGTTGATTTAGATTCAACACATAAGAAGCAGATTTCAGCACTTAATCGTCGCAAAGTGAAAGTCTTTATTGAGAAATTTGACGCAGATAAAACATTAGGGACCGTTTTGTCCCAGCTTGCATCTAAAAGTAATAGTGATTTTATCGCCAAGATGGATGATGACGATTTTTATGGCCCGGAACACCTAAGAGATTTGCTTGATGCTGCAATAGATACCGGGGCAGAGGTTGTCGGGCGTGCAATGAATTACATTTATTTGGAGCCACTGGATTTAACTTTAAGGAAGTTCGGCGGCGGAAGTATGCAAACCGTTGAACATTTCAGTGATTGGATCTGCGGTGGGACGATCCTGGCTAAACGCACTTCAGCCCAAGCAGCAGGCTGGTTTGGCGATGGAAAGTCTGCCGTTGATCATTTCTTATTAAGTGGTATTACAAATAACGGTGGCAAAATCTGGCGAACTTTTGGTGCTGGATATATTTACCGACGAGGATTCACTCCCCACACATATGTCACAAATTACTCAAAATATTTAAATAATGTTAACGACAAGGTTGTGGGACTGTGGGCTCACCCGATATTTGGAGAAGACAAATGAAGTTAGGAACATTTCGCTTCTCTAGACCCCATGATTTAGTCATTGCACAAAAGCCAAAACTAAGCGTTGGAATTGTAATTGCGTGTCGAGATGGCCAGGATAAATTGAATTTAGTACTAGCTTCACTTTCAGTGCAGAGTTATCCTTCAAAACTAATTAATGTTTACATCATTGATGATGGCAGTGCTAAGCCCTTAACAATTCCGAAGATTCGACCTAAAAATACAAAGCTAATCTCTTATAAAAACAGCGAAGGCAAGTGGGGTAAAACGGCAGCAACATCTGACGTTGTCTCCCAGATAAAAAGCGATGTTTTGTGGTTTATTGATGCCGACATGGTTTTTGAACCTGATCACTTAGCCCATCACATGAAGTGGCACCATGATGCGGATGACTATGTTGTTCTTGGATGGAAACGTTTTGTAAAAGATTGGCAATACACACCAGAACAATTGGTCCAAACGCTCAATGCAAATGGCTTTAGTGATCTTCACAAAGAGAGCTGGGGAAAAGAGCTGTGGGAAGCACGTGTGTCACTAACAAATGATTTGGAGAAGCCAGGAATTGATGGTTATCGTGCATTTGTAGGAGCAACATTTTCAATGAAAAATAGTCAATGGAAAAATTTAGGTGGATACAACCGAAATCTAGTAACTGGAGAAGATACCGAACTAGGTTGGAGAGTTTTTGTTAATGGATTGCGAACAGTTGTTGACCGCAAAGCACTTTCTTGGCACCTTGGATACAGCACAGTCGAAGTGCACAAAAATCAGATTCAAAGACATAACGATCCAACTTTTGCACAACTCATACCGCAGATGTATCGCATTCGGGAAAAAAGCAAATTTGATTGGTTGGTGCCCACCTACCAAGTATTTGTTGATGCACGAGATACAACACTTACTCAAATTTTAAGTCTTAGGGAAAAGCTTCTAGCAACCCCGGGCTCCACAGCTAAATTCGTACTTCTTGCTCCTTGGTCAGTTCTCAATCGCCGATACACACCTGTGAGTGATCTGTATTCTGATCTTAGAGAGATAAAAAATTGGTTGGCTCAGGATCCACAGTTTACGTTAGAGGTAATTCCTGCTGATCAACTTATTTCAATTGAGTGGATCTTAGAGGAATTTAAAGTTGGTTCTACGCCATATTACATTTTTGCAGATGCAAATACTTCAATAAATTTAAAGGAACTCGCAGAGTATTTGCTAGAAAGCGAACAAGGCTTGGTGGGAGTTGTCGATAAGAAAGACCAAAGAGCATTTGCGGTGTTTGCACCAGCGATCGCTCGAGCAATAAAGTTTCAAGGTTCTGTTTACCAAAACATCTCTGAGCTTTGGGGAATTCAATGGTTAAACGATGATCAATTCATGAAGTTACAGCGTGGGAAAAATACACTTATCAAACACTTTTTTAGCTTCCTGAAGCGAGAAGGCAAGAAGATAAACTCCCCTCGCCAACTATTAATTTTCCTTAAGACACTCTTTACTCTCATCGCCAGAGAATTATTCCGTCGGGGCTGATTGCAAAATAGCAAAAAATGACCCGGAAAAGCCACGCAATAGGCAGGTCGAGGGGCGTTTGGGGCAAGTAAAGAAAGCGGGTAGTATTGCTATTCACAAATAAATAAGCGTGCGTAGCTCAACGGATAGAGCATCTGACTACGGATCAGAAGGTTAGGGGTTCGAATCCCTTCGCGCGCACAAGTTAAGCTCTCGGTGCCTTTCACACCGGGGGCTTTTCTTCTTTATGAAGTTAGGCGCGCAAAGCCTTTGCAAATTCGCGGAAATCTTCAACCAATAGATCAATTTCCTCTTGGCCATGTGCCAAAGAAATCAACCATTGCTCATCTAACCCTGGTGGCGTGATGATTCCACGGTTGATTGCAAACAACCAATGAGCTTCAGCAATTGAAAAGTCTGTCGCCTTATAGTCACGATAGTTGCGCACGGGTGTTGTTGACCAAGTAACGCATCCCTTTACGCCAAAACCTACAGTGTGGGCAGGAAGTTGGTATTCCTCAATAATTGCACTAATGCGATCGAGTGCTTGTTGATTTAATGCCTCAGCAGATTCAAGTGCCCCATCTGAACAAATACGATCAACAGCGCGCACACCTGCCATTGCAAGCGGATTGCCATTAAATGTTCCAAAGTGAGCCATTTTTCCATTGGTTACAAAATCCATGTACTTCTTTTTCCCACCAAAAGCAGCAACAGTTACTCCTCCGCCAATTGATTTGGCGAGAGTGATTAAATCTGGTTTAACTCCTAAACGAGTTGAAGCACCATGTGCCCCAGCAGTTAATCCAGTCTTTACTTCATCAAAAATAAGTACAACTTTGTATTGATCGCAAAGCTCTCGCACTCGCTCTAGATAGCCAGCATCAGGCAGGACTATGGCAATATTTTCTAGAACCGGTTCAACAATAAAGCAGGCAATGTTGTTAGCGTTTTTTTCGAACATGCGCTCTAGTGCAGGAATGTTATTAAATGGAACAACATGGATATCACCCGGCACAAGATTTGATTCAATGTAAGGTGTTGGTGCCTCTGGATCGCCGGCTTGATTAATGGGTGGCTTTGCAGAGACTACAAATGGATCGTAACTACCGTGATAACCACCCTCAACTTTTAGGATCCCCATTTTGTCAGTCGCGGCTCGTGCAACACGGACGGCATACATTGTTGACTCAGTTCCGCTATTTGTGAAGCGAACCTGATCAATTCCGAAACGATTGCAGATCATCTCTGCCGCCTCAGTTGAAGTTGGTGATGGAGTTACGAATAGCATGCCTTCAGATAAAGACTTTTGAATCTCTTCAATAACAACTGGGTTAAGGTGACCTGCAAGCATCGCTCCAAAGCCCATCGAAAGATCTAACAACTTACGACCATCAACATCGGTCATATAGGCACCTTGAGCGCTGACAATTGAAATTGGATATGGGTCCCAATGCTGGAAACTTGATGTGACACCAAGTGGCAACGACTTATGAGAACGCGCACTCTCAGTTTTACTCTTACCAGTGTCTTTTGTGAAAAGTTGCCATTCTTGCTTGAGTATCTCTTCGACTCGTTTCGGGTCTACTGGAACTGAAGTTGTAGGCAGGAATCTAAACGTTTGGCTGTGATTATTAGTCTGTGTCAGCATTTGTAAAACTTGTACGGCAAAGGTTTCAGCTTTTGAAACTCGTTTGAGAAGTACTCTCCCGGTTCGTTTTTTAGTTCGGTAACTACCGTCTTTGGTAATTGACCCCAATCATCTCATGCCAATTTTAAAAAGCAACCCCTAGACTTAAACTATGCGTAAAGGCGGTGTTTTGATTGGTTTTTTCCTGCTTTTTTCAGTTTTAGTGGGCATTTCTCAGGATTCACAAAAAACAAACTTTCTAAAGGGTGCGGGAATTTCTACAACGAATAATTCCAAGGAAGAGTCCTCTATTCCTTTGAGTTGCATGAACAAAATTACTTTTGAAATTCGTGTAACAAATACGGTAAAGGATTGTGTTGCTACAGAGCTAACTCTGGGTGCATCAGAGATAAAACATGGACTCAATTATCCAAATGAAATCGATCCACAATTACTTGTTCGATTTCAAGCAGCTAAGGCAGCCGCAGAAAAAGATGGACAAAAAATTTATATTGCATCTGGCTTTCGCACTTTAGAAAGACAGAAATATCTATTTGCAGCTGCAGTTAAAAAGTATGGTTCAGAAGCAGAAGCGGCAAAATGGGTTGCACCACCTTATGTGTCTCATCACCCATGGGGTTTAGCAATTGATGTGAACTATCCAAACGAACCAGTGGGTGCTGGTTGGTTGGAGGTTAACGGAGCTAGATTTGGCTTATGCCGAGTCTATGAAAATGAATGGTGGCATTTTGAACCCGTGATTGCTCCAGGGGGCACCTGCCCTGCGCTTGTTCCGAACGCAACCTTTACCCGCCAATTACAACCTGCATCAGGCAGTTAACAGCTCCGGAATTCCCTCATCTGACTTGGGTCTGGAGCAAGCAAACACACGTGAGCACAAGCAAACTCAAGCGAGCACAACAGAACTCAGTTGACCGAAAATGAGCCAAGAGCCAACAATCTGAGTATTGTTGCCCTACGTGCGATTCATAAATGAAGTAACCCACGACCTCACCTATGACGATGTTTTCATGGTGCCAAGCAAATCAGAGCTTTCATCTCGAATGGATGTTGATCTCTCATCAATAGATGCAACTGGTACAACAATTCCATTAGTAGTAGCAAACATGACTGCAATAGCTGGTCGACGGATGGCAGAGACAATGGCTCGCCGCGGTGGGTTAACAGTTATTCCACAAGATATTCCACTAACAGTTGTTGACTCAGTCATCAAGTGGGTTAAAGAGCGACACCCATTTTTTGATACACCAATAACTTTGTCTCCAGAATCTACAGTTGCTGATGCAGTTAGTTTGTTGCATAAAAGGGCACATGGGGCAGTAGTAATTGTTGAAAATGGAAAGCCTGTAGGAATCATTACAGAAGATGATTGCAAAAGTGTTGATCGCTTTACTCAACTTCATCAAGTTATGAGTAAAGAGCTGACAACAATGTCTGATGCATTAAATGCACGTGAGGCCTTTGATTTTTTAACTCATCATCGACTTAAATTGGCTCCAGCAGTTTCTTCTAATGGAGACTTGGTCGGAATAATGACTCGCTTAGGTGCACTTCGTGGAACGCTGTATTCACCCGCGTTGGATGCACAAGGAAAACTTCGAATCGCAGCTGCGGTAGGAATTAATGGAGATGTTGCTGCAAAGGCAGCATCACTTATTGAATCTGGAGCCGATGTTTTAGTTGTAGACACTGCACACGGCCACCAGAAGAAAATGCTCGAAGCATTGTTAGCTATTCGTTCAATCAACCCTAAAGTTCCAATTGTCGCTGGAAATGTTGTAACTGCTCAAGGCGTTCATGATTTAGTAAAAGCTGGCGCAAATATAATTAAAGTCGGCGTTGGACCCGGCGCGATGTGTACGACGCGCATGCAAACTGGTGTTGGTCGCCCACAATTTTCTGCTGTACTCGAATGTGCAACAGAGGCCAAAAAATTAGGCGCTCACGTATGGGCAGATGGTGGCGTTCGTCATCCGCGCGATGTTGCACTGGCTCTAGCAGCTGGCGCATCGCAAGTAATGATTGGCTCATGGTTTGCTGGCACATATGAGTCACCGGGGGATCTACAAAGTGATGCACAGGGTCGCTTGTATAAAGAGTCTTTTGGAATGGCATCGGCACGCGCAGTCGCAGCTCGTACATCAACAGAGGATGCATTTGATCGCGCTCGCAAAGCATTATTCGAAGAGGGTATTTCTACCTCTCGCATGTTTTTAAATCCTGCGCGACCAGGCGTTGAAGATTTACTTGACGAGATAATTGCAGGTGTTCGCTCCTCATTTACATATGCTGGCGCAAGAAACATTGCGGAGTTTGCCGAACTAGCAACAGTTGGGATTCAATCTACTGCGGGGTTTGCCGAAGGTCGCCCACTGCACTCATCGTGGGGCCAGTAATAGGATCAGTATTAACGCCAGTAAAAAAACAGTAGAATAGTTACATCATGAAGCTTCCAATTGTGTACTACATCAAGCGAACACCAGCTGGTCGGCTTGCGTGGAGAATTGTTATCGGACTTAGTGGTGGTGCAATTACAGTTGCAGGAGCAGTTGCATTGATTGGCCCGGGCCCAGGAATTTTGGTCCTTTTAGCAGGTCTTGGAATATTAGCCACAGAGTTTGCATGGGCTGGACGCGTAATGCACTACACAAAAGATGTTGCCAATCGTGCCGCAGCTCGTACAGGAATGAAGCCCTGGGTTAAGTATTTTGTTCTCTCTGGCGGTGCAGTAGTTTCAATCATTGCAATTTTTATTATTCACGCTAGCTAAAGGGATTCTCTTTCGCCATGGCGCGCAATATTGTTAATTTAGAAGAAGTCTCAAAAGCTTTTGATATCAAAGAACTTTTAATCTCTGTTTCACTTGGCGTTTCAGAAGGTGAACGCATTGGAATCGTTGGACGAAACGGTTCTGGCAAGAGCACGCTAATGAAAGTAATGGCCGACTTTGAGCCGCCAGATTCTGGACGCGTGACTAAATCTAATTCCGCCAAAATAGGCCTTTTGTCCCAGGTTGATTCGGCAAATCCAGAAAGCACCGTTGGTGAAGTTGTTCTTGGTAACACGGAAAAACATGAATGGGCAAGTGATGCAAACATTCGCGAAGTTTTTACAGGACTATTTGGCAGTTTTGACGATCACATATTTGATCGCACTTTTGGTCAACTTTCAGGTGGTGAGCGTAGACGTGTTGGCCTTGCAAAATTATTAATCAATGAGCTTGATTTGATTTTGCTCGATGAACCAACAAATCACCTAGATGTTGAGGGTGTTGCATGGTTGGCCCAGTATTTGAACAAGAAAAAAGGTTTGGCTGTTGTTGTTGTAACACACGATCGTTGGTTTCTAGATGCAGTCACAGATCGAACATGGGAAGTGGTCGAAGGCAAAGTTGAAGAATATGACGGTGGCTATAGCGCATTTGTTTTGGCAAAAGCAGAGCGCATGCGTCAGGCATCAGCAATGGATGCAAGGAGAAACAACTTAATAAGAAAAGAACTCGCATGGCTTCGAAGAGGAGCGCCAGCTCGAACTTCGAAACCTAAGTTTCGAGTAGATGCTGCAAATGTATTAATCGCTGATGAACCCAACCCTAGAGATCAAGGTGAACTCCTTAAGTTTGCACTAAACCGTTTGGGAAACACTGTGTATGAAGCCCATCACTTACAAGTAAAGATTGGTGAAAAAGAGTTAATCGATGATCTCTATTGGAACATAGGGCCAGGTGATCGCATCGGAATTGTAGGAATAAATGGTGCTGGAAAAACTACGCTCATGCGCACTCTTACAGGTGAGATCGTTCCATCAGCAGGGAAGTTAGTAACCGGAGTAACAGTTAAGGCTGCCTTCTTAACTCAACATCTCGCAGAGTTAGATCCAACATGGAGAGTATTAGAGGCAGTTGAAAAAATTGCCAACAGAGTCGAATTAGGTGGCGGACGAGAACTATCTGCTTCTCAATTATGCGAAAGATTAGGGTTTGATCGCGAATCTCAATGGACGCCCGTTGGAGATCTATCTGGTGGAGAAAAGCGACGCTTGCAGCTAACTCGCTTGTTAATGGATAGTCCAAATGTGTTGCTACTAGATGAACCAACAAATGATTTTGATATTGAAACATTGACCGAACTTGAAGATCTCCTGGATAGCTATGGAGGAACACTTATCGTGATCTCACATGATAGATATTTTTTAGAACGTGTATGTGATCGCTTTGTTGGTTTACTTGGAGACAAGAAAGTTCGTGACTTACCTCGTGGAGTTGATGAGTACTTAGAACAAAGAGCAAATGACATAGATTCGACTCCTCAATTGCAAAAGGAGAAGAAAACTTCTGGCGCAGCAGAGCAACGACAACTTAAAAAGGATTTGACCCGACTAGATAGACAACTAGAAAAATGTGCATCACAAATTAAGGATTTAGAAGCACAGCAGGAAGCGGCCGCATTTGATCCAGAACAACTCGTCAGGATCGAATCAGAATTAAGCAATTTAAGGTCAGAAAAATCAAAACTTGAGGAGGAGTGGCTTCACACCACCCTTTCCCTGGAGAACTGAGTTAAAATCTGCGCATGAACAAAATCACTCATGGAATTGAATCCACTCTTTTTCGTTCTCGTTATTTATTAGCTCCCCTTTATTTAGGTCTAGTTGGAGCGTTAGTGCTGCTGGCCTATCGTTTTGTTATTGAGTTCTACCATTTAGCTATTCATATAGGAGAATTAAATGCACAAGAGTTCACTCTTGATCTTCTAGCACTCCTTGATTTAACACTTCTTGCGAACTTAATCCTGATGGTGATTTTTGCAGGGTATGAGAACTTTGTTTCTCGAATTGATGTTGCAACGGATTCAGCTGATCGTCCTTACTGGATGGGGACAATTGACTTTAGTGGTCTGAAAATCAAGTTAATTGGTTCACTTGTTGCTATTTCAGTTATCGAACTACTCAAGGACTTTATTGAACTCTCTGGGCAAGCCGAAGTTGGCGAAGGAACTATTTGGCGAGTAATTATTCACTTAACATTTGTTATCTCTGGAGTTTTATTTGCCCTTATGGATTGGATCGCTGATAAACGAAAGTTTGATGGCGCTCGTAAATAATGCGCCTGGACTTACTAGCCGCAATAGCCGGAGCCATGATTTCGGTACAGGCTCGGATTAATGGTGAGTTGTCACATCGACTGAATAATGGCTTACAGGCAGCTTTAGTTTCGTTTGGTTCAGGACTTCTTATTATCTCGCTTATAACTGTTTTTAATCCTAAATTAAAGATTGGGTTAAGGAATCTACGCGAGGCAGTTCAGCAAAAAAAGATTGCTCGGTGGAAACTTTTTGCTGGCGCGCTCGGCGGAACTTTTGTGGCGATACAAACCCAGACCGTTCCACTTGTTGGTGTTGCGATTTTTACTGTTGCATCAGTTGCTGGCCAAACAGTTATGTCCTTATTAGTCGATCGAATTGGTTATACAGGCGGCGGTAAACGCCTGATTACAAGAAGGCGCGTATTAGCGGTAGTGATCACTATCGCTGCAGTAGCTGTGTCTGTCATCGACCGCGTTGACGCTAAAAATCTTTCATTTTTAACAGTAATATTTGGATGTACCGGAGGCTTACTTGTTGGGTTTCAAAGAGCGCTTAATGGTCAAATTAATGAACATTCTAAAGAGGGATTTACCACATCACTTTTAAACTTTACTTCCGGAACAATTCTGTTGGTAACTGTATTCATTATTGGATTAGCAACTAACCGAGTTGAATTTACCCCCCTTCCATTTGGGCCTTTATGGATGTATCTAGGTGGCGTTATGGGAGTTATATATATTTCATTTGCTGCAAGCATTGTTCAACAACTCGGAGTATTGACATTTACACTTTTTAGTATCGGAGGCCAATTGGTTAGCTCATTAGTAATCGATATTGTGGCACCGACAAAGGGAGTCAGTATTAGTCACTACCTGATAATTGGAATTGTTATGACTTATGCAGGAGTAATTGCTGGCGGAGTCAGCGGATCACAAACTAAGCGCCCACAGAGCCTTTAACGGCTGCAGCTACAGCTTTTACAACACCAGCATCAAAGACGCTCGGCACTATAAATGAAGAGTTGAGTTGTTCTGGACTTACGCAATCAGCAATAGCTTCGGCAGCAGCCACCAACATCTCATCAGTAATCTTGTGCGCATTAGCATCCAACAAACCTCGGAAAATTCCTGGGAAAGCCAAAACATTATTGATTTGATTTGGTTGGTCACTTCTTCCTGTCGCAACAACAGAAGCGTATTTCCGAGCGATGACTGGATCAATCTCAGGATCAGGATTAGCAAGTGCAAAAACAATAGATCCCGCAGCCATTGCCGCAACATCAGACTCAACTAAAACATTTGGTGCACTTACGCCAATAAATACATCAGCACCAATCATTGCATCCGAAATTGTTCCCTTAAAGTTTTTAGGATTGCTGTGATCTATAAACCATTGCTGCATCACATCATCAGATTTCATCTCAGGGTGAATTACTCCCTTAGCATTAAAACCAATTATATTGCTGGCCCCATTTAGTGTGAGTAGACGTGCGATTGCATTGCCGGCTGCGCCAACACCACTCAATACAATTTTTACAGAACTTAGGTCCTTGTTCACAAGTTTCAAAGCGTTTCGTAGTGCAGCAAGAACAACTATTGCAGTGCCATGTTGATCATCGTGGAAAACGGGAATATCCAATAGTTCTCGAAGGCGCCGCTCTACTTCAAAACACCGAGGTGCAGAGATGTCTTCTAGGTTAATTCCGCCGTAAACGGGAGCAATTAATTGAACTGTACGGACAATTTCATCTACATCTTGAGTATCAAGACACACTGGCCATGCATCCACGTCAGCAAATCGCTTAAAGAGTGCAGCTTTTCCTTCCATCACTGGCAGCGCGGCGGCCGGTCCAATATTTCCAAGACCTAGAACTGCCGAACCATCTGTAACAACTGCGACAGTGTTTCTCTTTATCGTTAGACGCCTTGCATCAGATGGATCCGCAACAATAGCCTGACATATTCGTGCAACACCAGGTGTGTAAGCACGAGATAAATCATCACGGGTTTTCAAAGGCACTTTGGAAGAGATTTCAATTTTCCCTCCCAAGTGCAAAAGGAATGTTCGGTCACTAACTTTTCTAACTGTCAATGTCGAGTTTTTAGAAATTGCAGCAGTAATTTGATCAGCATGCTCTGAATCAATAGTGTCACAAGTAATATCGATTACAACGCGCTCCAATTGTGATTCAACTACGTCAAGAGCAGTAATGGTTGCACCTGCTCCAGTAATTACTGCTGTTGCTAGTGCTACGGGGTTGGATTCTGGAGTTCCTTCAACGCGAATCGTTATCCCATAACCCGGGGATGTAGTTGCCAATTACACAACTCCGTAAAGACGGTCGCCAGCATCTCCAAGACCTGGAACTATGTATCCATGTTCATTTAACTTTTCATCCAGCGCTCCAGTAACTATTGTTATTGGAACCTTGGAATCTTTGAACTCCTTCTCAACGGCTGCAATTCCCTCAGGTGCAGATAAAATACACACTGCGGTTATGTCAGTTGCACCAAGATCGATTAAATAATGAAACGCCATTATTAATGTTCCGCCTGTGGCAAGCATAGGATCTAAGACAAATACATGACGCCCCGAGAGGTCTTCAGGTAAACGGTTTGCATAGGTGCTTGCTTCTAAAGTTTTTTCATCCCGGACCATGCCAAGAAATCCCACTTCAGCCGTTGGCAACAACTTACTCATACCTTCTAACATTCCAAGACCAGCTCGAAGAATTGGAACTACAACAGGACGAGGATCAGCTAATTTCTGACCCTTTGTTTTGGTTACAGGTGTTGTAATTTCAACTTCAATTGTTCGAACTTGACGCGTTGCCTCGTAGGCCAAAAGCGTTACTAGCTCTTCGACTAAACGTCTAAATGTTGGGGAGTCAGTTCGCTCGTCACGAAGCACCGTTAACTTATGGCTTACTAGCGGGTGGTTTGCGACATGTACTTTCATACCCCATACCTTACAGGGGTTTCTTTCCTTGCAAATGAGTGAAAGTATTGCCACATGTCCGCCTTCGAAAATGACCTACCTGAAGGGCTCGACGACGTCGAGGAGATGGACGAGATCGAAGAGATTGAATCATTCGATGAGATAAAGGATGAACCGCGCGAGTTTATAAATGAAGCAGATATCGCAGTTGCAGTTTGGCATGAGGATGGACGATGGACGTTAGCCGAGTTATCTGATCCCTACGATATTGCACAGATAATTACGCGACTAAAGTCACAACAAACAAACGGTGGTTCGATTGCTTTGATAGCTATTGATGAAGAGTTCTTTATTTTGATTCGTGTACTAGGTTCTCATATTTCATTATTTTTAAGTGATGCAACCGCCGCATTAGATTATCCAGTTGCAGAGGAACTTCTTGAAATTGCAGATCTACCTATTCCAGAAGATGATGATGATGAAGCTGGGCCGACAGGCCATCTTGAAATTCTTGCCGACTTAGGAATGAGCGGCATGGAAATTACAGCCTTATGTGATGATGAAGAGTTATTCCCTGATGAACAACTTGAGGCTATAGCGTCACGACTTGGTTTTGGAGAAGAGTTTGCAGAACTACTTGATTTATGAGCAGATGTAAGTAATAAATGAGCAGATATGAATGAACACTCATGAATGACATTGAGATGATGCATGTTGCCCTAGCAACTGCCCGCGAAGCTTTAAAAAGTAATGATATTCCCGTTGGGGCTGCAGTATTTAATGCTTCGGGTGAGCTGATTTCGTCGGGACATAACGAACGAGAACTCCACAGTGATCCGACTGCTCACGCAGAAATTGTTGCTTTGCGAAGAGCATCACAACAACTTGGTTCGTGGAAGTTAGA
>CAEZTK010000003.1_pt1 | contig 31046 bp, 31 predicted proteins | sample 7264201 | NCBI WGS metagenome assembly CAEZTK01 (sample SAMEA6813801, study PRJEB35770) | uncultured Actinomycetes bacterium | biome: Freshwater; feature: Freshwater reservoir; material: water | place: Czech Republic | collected 2015-06-16 | depth 0.5m m
ACTCGGTCTCACTGTCTAACGATTATCTTCTGCGAAATCCAATGGCAGAGGGAAAGGGCGTACTCATCGCCCTTCCACACTCCGGAAATTGGGATCATGCCGGCGCATATTTCTGCCAACAAGGTATTCCGCTCGTGACTGTGGCTGAGATTTTAAAGCCAGAGAAACTCTTTAAGAAGTTTCTGCAGTATCGAGAAGAGATGGGTTTTGAAGTTCTCGGTTTAGATTCGCGCGCCTTTGTGACCTTGATTCGACGAGCCCGTGAGAAGCGATTGATTGCTCTCGTTGCAGATCGCGATCTTTCTGAATCCGGCATCCCGGTTGATTTCTTTGGACACCAAGCGAAGATGCCAGCTGGTCCTGCCGTCCTTGCCATTAGAGAGAGAGTTCCGCTGGTAGCGGCACATGTCACATACACGAAGAATGGAATTCATATCGATTTTAATCAGGTAGATATTCCAGACGGTGAAGATGAAGAAGTCCGAATTCGTGAAACTGTGCAACGAACCGCAGATCTATTCGCGGCAGGTATTGCAAAAGCGCCAGAGGATTGGCATATGCTTCAACGAATTTGGATTGATGGCGATTTCAAGGAACGTTTGTAATGCTCAGTAAATTGTTAAAAATCGGAATTGTGTGTCCCTATAGTTGGGACACACCCGGTGGGGTCGGTAACCACATTCGTGACCTTGCTGAGTATTTGATTGCACAGGGACACGATGTTTCAGTTTTGGCGCCAGCATCTGAAGATGCAACGCTGCCTTCTTACGTAGTCAGCGCTGGCAAGCCAATTTCAATTCCATATAACGGCGCAGTTGCACGAATTCTTTTTGGTCCAGTTGCTTACGCGCGAGTGCGAAGTTGGATCGCAGAAGGAGATTTTGATCTGTTGCACCTTCATGAGCCAGCGATTCCTTCTATCTCATTGTTGGCATGTTGGGCAGCTGAAGGTCCTATGGTTGGAACATTTCATGCAGCTGCTAAACATCAAAAGATTATCTTTGCTATCGGTCCGATTTTAGAGCCTGCTATTGAAAAACTATCTGCTCGAATTGCTGTTTCAGAGGCGGCGCGATTAACACTTACCGATCACTTAGACACAGACGCTGTCATCATTCCTAATGGAATCTATGCCTCGCGATATATGCATGGAACGCCACAAAGTAAGTGGCAAGGAAACACCATTGGATTTATGGGACGTTTTGACGAACCACGAAAAGGGTTAAGCGTTTTAATTGATGCACTTCCGGTTATTTCGCGTTTCGCTCCCGATGTAAAGGTTTTTGTCGCTGGTCCTGGAGATCCTGATGAAGTCATCAAGGACATAGATCCTCAGTTAAGGTCTCGTTTTGAATTTTTAGGAAAAGTCTCTGAATCGGACAAGGCGGATTTCATGTCGTCGGTTGCGATTTATGTCGCACCAAATACAGGTGGTGAATCATTTGGAATTATTGTTGCTGAAGCATTAGCTGGGGGCGCGTGTGTTGTTGCTAGTGATATCCCAGCATTTGATGATCTTCTGGGCCATGGTCAGTATGGAGCGCTGTTTGAGTCTGAGAACTCGACGGAGTTAGCAAAGGTAATCATTGATCTTTTTAGAAATGAAAGTAAGAGAAATGAATTGGCAAGAAGCGGAAAAACCCATGCCCAACTTTTTGATTGGTCAGTTGTTGCTGAGCAGATATATTCAGTCTATGAAATGTCGATGGTTGGCGGTTCTAAAGTGAGAGTCTCACAGGACTCTAGATCATGGAGTAGATTCCTTTCTAAAGAGGAAAAGCCATGAGATATTCGGTCTTAGCAGTTTTTCTCATCATCTTTATCATTTGGTACTTAACTTTTCTCGCAAGACGCTTAGACCGTCTACATCAACGAGTCGATAACACTTGGGCAAATCTGGACATTCTTTTGCAAAAAAGGGCAGCCGTTGCACTTGAGATCGCTCATAGTGATATCGCAGATCCTGCTTCCTCAATGCTGCTGACAGGCGCTGCCTATCAAGCCCGAGATGCTGCTATTCAAAATAGATCTAATGCAGAAAGTGGATTATCTGGCGCATTAGGATTATTGCTTGAAGATGCTCAGCACTTAACAACAGCTGCCGATAGCCAACTTTTGACCGAGCTTTCAGCCCTAACAGATAAAATCAGGGTCGCTATTGCTTTGCACACCGATGCAGTAAATCGCTCCCAAATGTTGAGAAGTAAGTTTGTAGTGAAATCTTTTCGCTTAGCCGGAAGTGCGCCATTGCCCGTTACTTATGAATTCGAAGCCGATGTTCTTTAGAAGAAAGCTCGTTCTAACCGCCACAATAGTTTTGATGTTAAGCAGCTGTGCTGTCGTTGAAAAGGTAATGCCGGAAAAAGCGGAAACAAATGTTCTTAGTGGGAGAGAGGGCATCAACGGGCCTGTGCTTGCCGTAAAAATCGACGATACAAATCCGGCTCATCCACAGATAGGAATAGAAGATGCCGATGTTGTGTACATCGAGCAAGTTGAAAGTGGTTTGACACGACTGATGGCGATTTTCTCTTCACGAATTCCCGAAAGAGTGGGTCCAGTAAGAAGTGCTCGTATCTCTGACATCGATATTTTGAGCCAATATGGAAATGTTGCCTTTGCCTATAGCGGTGCACAATCGAAATTGCTTCCGGTTATCAGTCAAGCAAATCTTCTTGATTTGGGCGCTCAACGACAGAGTCCAACAATCTATACAACCGATCCATTGCGAAATCAACCGTATGCAATGGTTCTACGAGCCGATCTTCTCATGGCCAGAATTGTTGAAAAGCAATATGAGATAGACAGTGCCCGTAGTGTTGGTTTTGTTTTTGGGGATGAACCCAAAGAGGGTCAGCCAACTAATGATGTTGTTATTGATTGGCCGTCTGCAACGTACAAAGGGACATGGTCTGAATCTGAGCAACGCTGGTTTTTATATCACAATGGGCGGATCAATAGCGCCGAATCCGGAATTATTTTAGGGCCTACAACACTTGTGATTCAGTTGGTTTCTATAACACCTTCAGAGTACGGAGATAAATTTGGGGGTGTAACTCCATTTTCCGAAACTGTTGGTGAAGGTAAGGCTTATGTACTGCGTAATGGCAAACGATTTGCAGGTACATGGGCTAGAAGCGATGCTTATTCTGGAACGGTTTTTTCCCTTTTAAATGGTGAAGAAATTAAGTTCGCCCCAGGCCAGGTTTGGGTAGCTTTGACAGATCGCGAGCCTAAATTCACCTCGCCAGCCACTTCGAAGACAAAGTAGTATGTGCTCCTAATCTTTTGATGAAATCGGAGTATCTGCAATGGCTGAAGTAACTGGTACCGGACGCGTTAAGCGCGGTATGGCTGAAATGCTTAAGGGCGGCGTCATTATGGACGTCGTTAATGCTGAGCAAGCCAAAATTGCAGAAGATGCCGGAGCAGTCGCGGTTATGGCCCTAGAGCGTGTACCCGCAGATATTCGCGCGCAAGGTGGAGTAGCGCGCATGTCAGATCCTGACATGATTGAAAAAATTCAAGCCAGCGTTTCGATTCCTGTAATGGCAAAGGCACGCATAGGTCACTTTGTTGAAGCGCAGGTTTTGCAGTCTCTTGACGTTGATTACATCGATGAATCAGAGGTCCTCACACCTTCAGATTATGAAAATCATATTGATAAATGGAATTTCACAGTTCCCTTTGTATGTGGTGCAACAAATCTCGGAGAGGCCCTACGCCGTATTAACGAAGGCGCAGCAATGATTCGCTCTAAGGGTGAAGCAGGAACAGGCGATGTTTCAAACGCAATGATGCACATGAGAAAAATCGGCGGAGAGATCAGACGGTTATCATCACTTCGCGAAGATGAGTTATACGTTGCCGCGAAGGAGTTACAGGCACCATACGCGCTGGTCAAAGAAGTTGCAGAGACAGGAAAACTACCTGTTGTTCTTTTCACGGCTGGGGGAATTGCAACGCCAGCTGATGCTGCGTTAATGATGGCAATGGGAGCAGATGGAGTTTTTATTGGCTCTGGAATTTTCAAATCTGGCAATCCAGCACAAAGAGCAGCAGCATGTGTGAAGGCGACAACATTTTGGGATGACCCAAAAGTTGTTGCAGATGCTTCCCGTGGATTAGGTGAGGCCATGGTTGGAATTAACGTTGCCGATCTGCCTGCACCACATCGTCTTTCAGAGCGTGGTTGGTAGCTAACTTCGTAATGAAAGTTGGTGTCCTGGCTTTACAGGGAGATTTTCGTGAGCACATTAACTCTCTCATTGCATGCGGTGTTGATGTAGTACCCGTAAGGCGAATCCAAGAATTTAACGGTGTTGATGCTTTAGTGATACCAGGTGGTGAATCAACAACGATTGCACATTTAGCCCAAACTTTTGAGATTTTTGATGAAATTAGAAACCGCATCGCCTCGGGCATGCCGGCATATGGCTCGTGTGCTGGAATGATTTTGTTGGCAGATCACATACTTGATGCGGCCAAGGATCAAAAAACTTTCGGCGGTTTAGACATCGTTGTTCGTAGAAATGCTTTTGGTAGACAGGTTGATTCATTTGAAGAAGATCTTGAATTCAAAGATGGATTTCCAGGACTTCTAAAGGCCGTATTTATTCGTGCCCCTTGGGTAGAAAAAGTCGGTGAAGGCATCGAGGTACTAGCAACGGTGAAATCTCATCCAGTTGCCGTTCGGTCAAAAACTTTGTTTGCCACATCTTTTCACCCTGAACTAACTGGCGATCATAGAATCCATCAGTATTTTGTTGATCAGGTGGCACGCCCAGCGCTTAAAAAGGTACAGTAAGCACATATTCGCAATGGTTAGATTGAGGTGCACAAATGTCAGGCCATTCCAAATGGGCGACAACCAAGCATAAGAAAGCGATCATCGATAGTCGACGAGCCAAGGTTTTTGCTAAGCAAATCCGTGCAATTGAAGTCGCCGCTAGAAATGGTGGCGCTGATATGGATGGTAATCCTACTCTTTTTGATGCGGTTGCAAAGGCAAAGAAATCCTCTATGCCGGCCGACAACATTGAACGCGCTATCAAACGTGGCGCTGGTTTAGAGGCTGGGGCAAAAGACTGGATCACAATTATGTACGAAGGCTATGGGCCAAATGGCGTCGCAATTATGATCGAATGTTTGTCTGACAATAGAAACCGTTCTGCCTCCGAAGTTAAGGTTGCGGTAACGCGCAATGGCGGATCAATGGCAGATCTTGGTTCTGTTTCTTATCTCTTTAATCGAAAAGGTGTCATAATCGTAAAAAAAGATGGGACGTTATCTGAAGATTCAATTTTAGAAGCGGTCCTTGATGCGGGCGCTGAAGAAGTTAATGATCTTGGTGAAGCGTTCGAGATTGTCAGTGAACCCGTCGATCTTGTTCCAGTTCGTGAGGCGCTGCAGATGGCAGGGATTGATTATGAATCTGCAGACTCTTCCTTTCTTCCTTCGATGAGTATTCCACTTGATGCCGAAGGCGCAGCTAAGGTATTTGAACTCATTGATGCAATCGAAGAGCTAGATGATGTGCAGAATGTCTACAGTAACTTCGATGTTTCTGATGAGGTTATGGCGAGCCTCGGATAAGGATTTTCTTTAAAACCTTAGGCTTAGACCTTTAAGTCACTAAAGAATGCGTGGGGGTCACAGTGAGAGTTTTGGGAGTTGACCCCGGCCTTACTCGATGTGGAGTGGGAATTGTTGAAGGCGGAATTGGTACCGCACTGTCTCTTGTTGAAGTTGGAGTCATTGTTACTGGCACGGAGTTAGCTTTAGAGCATCGCTTGCTCGAATTAGATCGAGAACTTTCGCAGTGGGTCAATCTTTGGCAACCAGATGTGATTGCTGTGGAAAGAGTTTTCTCTCAACACAACGTAAGAACAGTTATGGGAACAGGACAAGCAGCAGGAGTCGCACTTTTGATTGCAGCTAAAGCTGGAATTCCAGTAATGATGCACACGCCATCTGAAGTAAAGGCCGCCGTAACTGGCAATGGTCGAGCCAATAAAGTTCAGGTAGCAACAATGGTGCAAAAACTACTCAAACTAGAAAGTATTCCTAAACCGGTAGATGCAACCGATGCTCTTGCCTTGGCAATTTGTAATATTTGGCGGGGTGGAGGCAATGACAAAGTAGCTCGAGCATTGGCCGCAGAGAAAACAAGACTTAAGAAACTACACGCAAGATGATCTCGTTATTAACAGGGACCATCCGATCACTTACTAGTGATAGAGCAGTAGTAGAAGTTGGTGGAGTTGGGTTGAGTGTCGTTGTTACACCGTCGACGTCAGCTCAGATTACCCTCGGTTCTCAGCAACAGTTTTTTACCTCACTTGTTGTCAGGGAAGACTCACTCACCTTGTACGGCTTTCTTAGCGATGAAGCGAGGGGGCTTTTTGAACTTGTACAGACGGTTTCTGGGATTGGGCCAAAAGTTGCGATGTCAATCGTGGGTGCGATGTCACCTGAAGATTTAGCTAGAGCTATCTCGCAGGAAGAGATTTCAGTTATTGAAAAAGTTCCAGGAATTGGTCGCAAGGGTGCACAGAGATTAATTCTCGAACTTAAAGGCAAGCTAAGTGATTTGTCGAATAATAAAACCTACAGAGCACATCAGCCAGCTTGGCGTGAAAAGCTTGTCAGTGGACTTACATCCCTTGGCTTTTCTCCAAAGGAGGCAGACGGTGCAATAACAGAGGTTGTTGCAAATCTTTCAGCAGAGGGCGTTGATGCTTCGACAGTTGATTTGAGCGAGCTTTTAAAGATGGCTTTAGCAAGCGGAAAGAGTTCTCGTGGCTGAAGATCGTTTGGTGGCATCTAATTTAAAGAAGGAAGAGTCAGCTTTAGAAAATGCCTTGCGTCCGAAAACACTCAATGACTTCATCGGGCAGAAAAGAGTGCGAGATCAGATAGATGTTTTGCTGACTGCGGCTAGACATCGCAATTCACCAGCCGATCACATACTTCTTTCTGGTCCACCAGGTTTAGGAAAAACAACTCTCGCTCTCATTCTTGCAAGTGAAATGGCAACTCCTATTCGCTTAACTAGCGGACCTGCGATCACTCATGCAGGTGATTTGGCGGCGATTCTTTCTTCACTTGTCGAAGGAGAAATCCTGTTTATTGATGAAATCCATCGCTTACCGCGACCTGCCGAGGAGCTTCTTTACCTTGCCATGGAAGATTTTCGAGTGGATGTCATCGTCGGAAAAGGGCCAGGGGCAACAGCGATTCCTCTGCAGTTACCTCATTTCACGTTAGTGGGTGCCACTACACGAGCGGGTCTATTGCCAAGTCCATTACGCGATCGTTTTGGATTTACCGCTTATTTAGATTTTTACGAAGATAGTGACATCGCTCAGGTGGTTACAAGGAGCGCCGAACTTTTGAAGATTCAGATAGATAAAGATGCCGTGAATGAAGTAGCAGGCAGATCTCGAGGTACGCCACGTATTGCAAACCGTTTACTACGACGAGTCCGCGATTTCGCGCAAGTAAAGGGAGCAATGAAAATATCGTTAATAGATTCTCAGGCCGCTTTAGAAATGTATGAAGTTGATGAACTGGGCCTTGATCGTCTCGATCGCGCAGTTTTAACCGCGCTTATCGAACGGTTTAATGGTGGACCGGTGGGGCTTTCAACTCTGGCTATAGCCGTTGGCGAGGAGATCGAAACTGTTGAGTCTGTTGCTGAGCCTTTTTTGGTAAGAAATGGATTTATGGCTAGAACACCGCGTGGACGCGTGGCAACTTCTCAGGGATGGCTGCACATCGGTCGAACTCCGCCTGCGGAAATTTCTACCATTTTCGACTTACCCGCCTCTGACGCCTAGACTCTGCGCTTATGTCTACTATAAACAAACCGATCAAGACGACCAGTCGACCAGTTAGAACCTTAGCTATTTTGGCGCTGGGTTTAGTAGCGATGACGGGTCTTGTCTTCATTCAAGGTGCAACTTCGGTCAAATTAGGGCTAGATCTTCGAGGAGGAACTTCTGTAACTCTACAACCTCGTATCGCACCCGGTGAAGAAGGCACAATCACTAATGAAGCGATTGATCAAGCCGTGGCAATCATTCGTCAACGCGTTAATTCACTCGGTGTTGCTGAATCTGAAGTTGCTGCACAAGGCACAGGCACTAGTCGTCAGATTGTTATTTCAGTACCGGGGGATACCGGCCGAAGAGTTGTTGATTTAGTAGGACAGACCGCAGAACTTCGTTTTCGCCAAGTACTTGCCACAGGCGCTGGCGCATCTTCAGTTGTTGATCCGACAGCAACTCCAGTCGCAGGGGTTACACCAGAATTAAATGCACAGTTTGCAGCCTTTGATTGCACGTTGCCGGAAAATCGTCAAGGAACTGGAACGGATCTTCCTTCTCAAACAATCGTTGCGTGTGATCGCGCTGGCTTAACGAAATACATCCTTGGACCAGCAGAAGTTTTAGGTCGTCAAATTTCAGAAGCTTCAGCTGGTTTGGACACACAATCTGGAAGCGCTTGGTTTGTAAGCCTGACGTTTAACAGTGAAGGTACTTCTGCCTTTGCTGCTGTTACTTCACGGGTTACATCACTGCCAGAACCAAACAATCAGCTAGCTATTGTTCTTGATGGATTAGTTGTGTCGGCCCCACGCATCAATGAGGCGATTCCATCTGGAACTGCTCAAATCACTGGAAGTTTTACTCAACTAGAAGCAAAAGACTTAGCAAATGTACTCAAGTACGGAGCGCTACCCCTTGCATTTGATCGTGGAGAAGTTCAGCAGGTTTCTCCAACACTTGGAGCTGATCAACTCGACGCAGGATTAATTGCCGGTGCACTCGGCCTAGCGCTAGTAGTTATTTTTACTCTGGCTTATTACAGAGTGTTGGGCTTTGTCACCGTTGGTTCATTAGCCATAGCAGGCTTAATGCTGTATCTCCTGTTCCTTCTTCTTGGAGAATGGATTGGGTTCACATTAACTTTGGCAGGAATAGCCGGGGCAATTGTTGCTATCGGAGTGACGGCCGACTCGTTTATTGTTTACTTTGAACGTGTCCGAGATGAGATGAGAGAAGGCCGTTCATTGCGAACAGCTGTAGAAACTGGATGGATTAGAGCGCGTCGGACAATTTTGATTGCAGACTTTGTTTCTCTGATTGCTGCTGTGTTGCTCTATTTCTTTGCAGTGGGAGGCGTAAGAGGTTTTGCTTTCACACTTGGACTTACAACAGTGATTGACTTGATCATTATCTTCGTTTTCACAAAACCAGCTCTGGTTCTTGTTTCACGACTCAAATTCTTTAATTCAGGTCATCGCTTATCCGGCTTCTCGAGCAAGAGTCTCGGTATGCCTACTACGAAGGAGGCATAAAGATGTCAAAGTTTTCAGGTCTAGGAGGCCGCCTCTATCGTGGTGAAACCTCTGTTGAGTTCATTGGCAAACGACGACGTTGGTATGCGCTTTCTATTATGTTTATTTTGATTTCAATTGGCTCTCTTGCTGTGCAGGGGCTGCACCTTGGAATCGAATTTAAAGGTGGTTCATCTTTCACGGTGACCACAAACTCTCCTTCTGTCGAACAAGCTCGCTCTGCAGTTCAAGCAGCTGGCGTTGATGGCGAGTTAATCGTTCAGATTATCGGCCAGGATAAAGTAAGAGTTCAGACAGGGTCTTTAGAATCTGCTGCAAATAATGCGGTTCAAGACGCTCTTGCGGCGAGTTTTTCCGTTGATGTTGCAACTATTGATACCCAGATTATTGGGCCATCGTGGGGTGAAGAGATCACGAGAAAAGCTCTCTACGGTCTTATTGGTTTCTTGATTGTCATCATGATCTACCTCGCCATGGCGCTAGAGCCAAAGATGGCAGTTGCTGCGATCATTGCAGTACTACATGACGTCTTTATTACTGTAGGAATTTACGCGCTGGTTGGTTTTGATGTTACACCGGCTACGGTTATTGGTTTCTTAACGATTTTGGGTTACTCGCTTTATGACACAGTTGTTGTTTTTGACAAGGTCCGTGAAAATACAAGGTCAATCTCTGCGTCTTCGACTAAAACATATTCACAGGCAGTTAACCTTGCTGTAAATCAGACAATCGTTCGCTCGGCGAATACTTCAATTGTTGCAATTTTACCTGTTGCAGCGATTCTGTTTGTCGGTGCGGGCTTACTCGGTGCAGGTACCTTGAAGGATCTTTCTTTGGCATTATTTATTGGATTGATAGTTGGAACATATTCTTCAATCTTTATTGCACCTCCGATCCTTGCATCATTGCGCGAAAGAGAACCCGCCATGCAAGCTTTAGCAAAGCGTGTAAGTGCAAGATCTGGCGCTACAACAACTTCATCAGCCACTGGTTCAGTCTCATTACCTAATGCAGTGCGTGGACCTCGTAATCAACCAAAGCGCAAGGGTCGTAAGTAGGGATTCTTGTGGACACTTTGATTGCACCACTTATCAGTGCTCTCAAGGAAAATCATGCCTCGGTCAATGACGAGGAGATTGCTCGTGCTTTTGTTGTGGCAAAAGATGCTCACCAAGGTCAACTTCGAAAATCCGGTGAGGAGTACATAACTCATCCGGTTGCGGTTGCGGAGATATTAGCCAATTTGGGTTTGAACCCAGCAACAATTATTGCTGCCCTTCTTCACGATACTGTGGAGGATACAAAGTATTCACTCGACCAGATGCGCAAAGATTTTGGCGATGAAATTGCAAATCTAGTTGATGGCGTCACCAAACTGGATAAATTGATGTATGGCCCAACTGCTGAGGCCGAGACTGTTCGCAAGATGGTGATTGCGATGTCAAAAGATATTCGAGTCCTTGTTATAAAACTTGCAGATCGCTTGCACAATGCTCGCACGTGGGCATACGTCTCGACAGAAAACGCTGAAAGAAAAGCTCGGGAAACTTTAGACATTTACGCACCGCTAGCCCATCGACTTGGAATGAATGCAATGAAGTGGGAGTTAGAGGATTTGTCCTTTGAGGTTTTAGAACCAAAGAAATTCGAAGAGATCTCACGATTGGTTGCAGAGCGATCTCCATCTCGAACCAAATTGACGGCAGAGGTAATCGAAACCGTTAAAGGTGATTTGGAGAAAGATCATATTGAGGCAACGGTAACCGGCAGACAAAAGCACTTCTTTTCTGTTTATCAGAAGATGGTCGTTAGAGGGCGAGAGTTCAATGAGATTTATGACCTCGTTGGAATTCGAGTATTAGTTAATGATGTTCGTGATTGTTATGCCGTTTTAGGATCTATTCACGCACGGTGGAGTCCGGTTCCAGGTCGCTTTAAAGACTACATAGCAATGCCAAAGTTTAATTTGTACCAATCTCTGCATACAACTGTTATCGGACCAACTGGTAAGGCGATTGAAATCCAAATACGCACAAACGATATGCACGCAAGAGCCGAGCTAGGAATCGCTGCACATTGGAAGTACAAACAGGGATCAGACAGTAAGGACTCATCACCTGAGCTTTTATGGCTTCGTCAATTACATGAATGGCAGAAAGAAACTCAGGACCCTGCAGATTTCTTGGAGGCCTTACGTTTTGATTTAGGATCTCCAGAGGTATTTGTCTTTACTCCTAAAGGAAATGTTGTGGCCTTACCCGGTGGTTCAACACCTGTGGATTTTGCTTTCTCTGTTCACACCGATGTCGGACTACGTTGTGCTGGTGCAAAGGTGAATGGGCGCTTAGTGCCACTTGAGTCTCGATTGGTTAATGGAGATGTTGTAGAGATCGTTACAAATAAAGGCGAGAATGCAGGTCCGAGTCGGGATTGGTTGAACTTCGTTCAAAGTCCTAGAGCGCGTTCAAAGATTAAGGCATGGTTTAGCAAGGAAAGACGTGAAGAGGCGATAGATGCAGGCAGAGAATCTATTGCCCGCCAGATGCGTAAAGCAGGATTACCACTGCAAAAGATCTTTGCTGGACACTCTCTTTTAGAATTGGCTCACGATCTTAGATATTCAGACATCGAAGGTTTGTATTCAGCAGTAGGTGATGGACATGTCTCTGCATCATCTGTTGTCGAAAAACTTGTTGCTTCTATGGGCGCCGAGGATTCTCATCCAGAGCCAACTATGGATGCCTATCTCAACAGAGCGCCAAGCAACCGTCGTTCTAGTAATGCTATTGATGTTGAAGGCACTGATGATGTTCTTGTAAAACTTGCACGATGCTGCACACCTGTTCCAGGTGATCAAATCATGGGATTTATTACAAAAGGTAGCGGTGTCTCAATCCATCGTGCCGATTGCACAAATGCATTGGATTTAGAAAAGCATCAAAGTGACCGAGTGGTAAATGTTAAGTGGAGATCAGGAGCAGCCTCTGTTTTCCTTGTAAATATTCAAGTAGAAGCCCTCGATCGAGCTTCACTGCTAGCTGACGTAACTCGCACACTCTCTGAGCAGCATGTAAATATTTTGAGTGCCTCGGTCAGCACTTCTAAAGATCGAACTGCCTACTCACGATTCACTTTTGAAATGGCTGACGCGACACATTTAGATGCGGTTCTTGCTGCCGTGCGCAGGATCGAAGGCGTCTTTGATGTGTATCGAACTACTAACAACTAGAAGATACTGCTCTCTTCTTAGTTGAACTCATCAAGGCTTTTTTGAGCTTCAGCTAACCAAACCTTACGGGCCTGAGCTGATTCATTTGCTTCATTAGCCTTCTTGGTGTTACCAGCAGCTGCAGATTTTTCGGCAATCTTTTCATAACTAGCAATTGATGCAGTTAATTGCGCTACGACTTCCTCTGCACGCTTCTTTGCTGCTGGATCGGACTTACGCCAAATATCAGCCTCAGCTTCTTTAATGGTTTTTTCTACCGCGCTGACACGTGCGTCCAATGCTGCACGCTTGTCGCGATGAGTCATACCGATCTTTTCCCAAGCTCGCGCATGCTCTGAGAAAGCTTTACGGGCTGCCTTTACATCTGTCACTGGCAACAGCGCTTCAATTGCTGAAATAAGTTCCTCTCGCTTCTCAAGATTTGCTGCCATTGTCGAATCTCTTTTTTCTAAATCGGCATTCTTAGCGGTAAAGAATTGATCTTGTGCAGCCTTAAAGCGTGCCCACAGCTTGGCATCATCATTAGGTTTACCTCGACCAGCCGCCTTCCATTGATCCATCAACGATTTAAATTTCTTCGCCGTAGGCACCCATTCGGTAGAGGTTGCAAGTTTTTCAGCCTCAGCGACAATAAGTTTCTTGGCATCAGCAACAACAGATTGAGTAGCTTCTAGCGCTGCAAAATGGGTTCTTCTCCGCTTATCAAATTTGTTTCGTGATGAGGAAAAACGCTTCCACAACGCAGTATCTGTGGTTTTGTCTAGGCGGGGTGCAGCTTTCCATTCGTCCATCAAAACCTTCAGGCGATCTCCGGTAGTTTTCCAACTTTCAGAAAGTGCCAGTGATTCAGCTTCAACTACAATTTTTTCTTTTTCGACAATTATTTGGGCACGGCGGGCCTCTTTAGCGGCAGCTTCTGCAGCCTTTTTCGCCTCATAGGCTTCACGGTGGCCTTCAATGAGTGGCTCGATCTGTTCGACAGATGCAGCCAGTGATTCCAGATCACCAACACCATTGAGATCTCTTACTTGCTCGCGAAGTTTCTTCACTGCTGCATAGGCATCGGATGGCACCATTGCTCCACTTTTGATTCGCGCTGCAAGTAACGCTACCTCTGATGCAAGATGTTCAAATTTGCGAACGAAATAGTTGAGCGCCTCTTCAGATGTTTTTCCTGGGTATGAGCCAACGGCTTTTTCACCGCTTGAAGTTCGAACGTATACCGTTCCATCTTCACCAACTCGACCAAAGGCTGAAGGATCTCCAATCAACGCACTAGCTGCACTAACAGCTTGAGGCATAATCGCCGGGTTGACCTGTTCTGGAAAATTCGTATCTGTCATGAGAGCGATCCTTTCAGCGCGTTGTTCGATGAGAACGTCGCTATGTATTAGGCGATGCCAAGAAGTCCGGAGACATCCGAGCGTGGATTGGGTGCGTATGCAGTGGTAAAAGGTACCCTGTCTACCTATGCGAGCGTCAATCTCGCCAATTTTGAGCGTGATGGAGGGCAGATTTAATGTTGGTTGACTCCTTTGCAGCAAAAATGTATGCCACAAACTGTTGGGTACTGGCCTCTCAACCGGGATCAGAGTGCGTGATTGTTGACCCGGGAATGCCAAATGTCTCTCTAGAGCTAGATGAGATATTGACGCGACACAAGTTGAAGCCAGTGGCGGTAATTGCAACGCATGGCCACTTAGATCATACGTTTTCTATTCAGCCAATTGCTGACGGTTATAAAATCCCTACATACATTCATAGCCAAGATCGACCATATCTAACGCGACCACAAGATCAAGTCAGTCCCGAGTTTGCACAGACTTTGCAGGAAATGAGTTTTAGTGAGCCGCATGAGGTTCGAGAACTTCGTAATGGTGAAACATTAAACCTTGTTGGACTTACCTTTAAAGCAATTCATTCACCAGGACATACTGGTGGTTCTCTCATGTTTCAAGTTGATGATGAAGTATTGATTTCTGGAGATGTACTTTTTGCCGGTGCGATAGGCAGGACTGATTTGCCCACGGGATCGGCTGCAGAGATGGAAGAAACACTTCGAAAGAAAGTTCTACCGTTAGGTGATCACTTACGTGTTTTACCTGGTCATGGACCAGAAACAGTCTTGGCCCACGAGAAAAAGACGAATCCTTACCTCACCAGTTTAATCGGTCGTCACTAATGGCTCATCAGAAAATTCAAGCCCCAAAGGGCGTTAGTGAGTATTTCCCTGATCGATCTAATTTATTCGAACACGTCAGGGATAGTTTGATTGCACCTGCCAAGAAATCGGGTTATCAATTAATCGAGCTCCCGGTTTTTGAAGATACAGATTTGTTTCGAAGGGGAGTGGGGGAATCTACTGATGTTGTCTCTAAAGAAATGTACACATTTGAAGATCGCGGTGGAAGGTCAATTACTTTAAGGCCAGAAGGTACAGCCGGCGTGATGCGCGCAGTTATTGAACATGGTTTGGATCGCGGACAACTGCCAGTAAAACTCTGGTACTCGGGTCAGTTTTTTCGAGCAGAGCGTCCGCAAGCGGGAAGATATAGACAGTTCTATCAAGTGGGGATTGAAGCAATCGGTCTAGATGATCCAGCAATTGATGCAGAAGTTATCGCAATAGCTGATGCTGGTTTTAAAAGTTTAGGTTTGAGCAAGTATCGGTTAGAAATGACTTCTTTGGGTGATGCAGCATCTAGAGCGGCTCATCGCATAGAACTTTTGAAGTTCATATCAGGCTTAGATCTAGATGAGGCAACCGCAAAGCGCGCAAAGATTAATCCCTTGAGATTGTTCGATGATAAGCGTGAAGAGATGAAGAGCAACATGGCAAAGGCGCCACTACTCATGGATTACTTAAACGCGGAGTCCTCCGAGCACTTCAACAAAGTTCTGGGCTATCTAGATCGAATGAATGTTTCGTATGTCTTGAATCCAAGAATGGTTCGTGGCTTGGATTATTACACCGGTACGACATTTGAATTTGTTCATGATCTTTTAGGTGCGCAGTCTGGAATCGGTGGTGGCGGCCGCTACGACGGATTAATGCAAGAACTAGGTGGGCAAGCCTTGTCTGGAATTGGATTTGGCCTGGGCGTAGATAGAGTGTTGTTGGCAGCCGAAGCCGAGGGTGTTATTAATCAAGATGCTTTTGTTTCTGATCTTTTCATAATTCCTTTGGGAGAAGAAGCAAAGAAAATGGCTTTGGCCATTGCGCATGATCTTCGCGCACAAGGGAAAGTTGTAGAGATCGCTTTTGGAGATAGAGGTCTCAAGGGTTCGATGAAAGCAGCCGATAAAACTGGGGCCACATACTCGATAGTGTTGGGTGAATCTGAGTTGAATACCTCGACGGTCGAACTTAAGCATATGAAATCGGGTAAGAGTTCTTCAGTTAAGATTGACTCATTACATCAACACCTATAACCGTGATTGCCAAAAAATAGAGGATTACAAGTAAATGCTACGTACACACGATGCTGGTTCACTGAATAAATCATTAGTGGGCAAAACAGTAACTTTGGCCGGCTGGGTTTCAAGACGTCGCGATCACGGTGGAGTGGCATTTATAGACCTGCGCGACTCCTCTGGTTCGGTTCAAGTTGTAATCCGCGATGAAAAGATGGCTGGGTCTCTTAGAGCCGAATGGTGTCTTTTGATTACGGGAGAAGTTGTAGCTCGCCCTGATGGTAATGAAAACAAGAACATTCCAACAGGAGAAATTGAAGTGATGGGTGATCACGTTGTAGTTCTCTCCGAATCTGCTCCTTTACCTTTTCCTATCGATAGTGGAGATGAATCTGAGATTAATGAGGAGTCGCGTTTGCGATATAGGTATCTTGATCTGCGCCGCGAGAAACCAGCTCATAACCTTCGCATGCGATCAAAGGTAACTTCGACAATACGCCGTGTTATGGAGGAAGAGTTATTTCTAGAGATTGAAACTCCTTACCTGACTCGTTCAACTCCAGAAGGTGCTCGAGATTTCCTTGTTCCAGTTCGCTTACAGCCTGGCAGTTGGTATGCCCTTCCACAGTCGCCTCAACTTTTCAAGCAGCTGCTGATGGTTGCGGGAATGGAAAAGTATTATCAAATTGCTAGATGTTTCCGTGATGAAGATTTCAGAGCAGATAGGCAGCCAGAATTTACACAGCTCGATATTGAAATGTCATTTATTGATCAAGAAGATATTCTGGCGGTAGCTGAGAAAATAGTTGCTCGTATCTGGAAAGAGAGCGTCAATTACGAAATTTCTCTACCCATCCCACGTATGACATATGCCGATGCAATGAGAGAATATGGATCGGATAAACCGGATTTACGCTTTGGAAACAAATTAGTTGATCTGACATCATTTTTCTCGGAAACTGAATTCCGCGTCTTCCAAGCACCATATGTCGGCGCAGTAGTTATGCCGGGTGGAGCTGGATCGCCCCGCCGTGAATTAGATGCTTGGCAAGATTGGGCAAAAGCAAGAGGTGCAAAGGGTTTGGCATATGTTTTAGTAAATGACGATTTAACTTTGGGCGGGCCTGTATCCAAGAATCTTTCCGAGAAGGAGAGCGGCGGAATTGTTGCTGCAGCAGGCGCGAAACCAGGCGACGCAATATTTTTTGCAGCCGGTGAGCGATCAGCATCATTAAATCTTCTCGGTGCTGTTCGGCTAGAAATTGGCAAGCGTTGTAATTTGATACCTACAGGAAAATGGGAGTTTGTGTGGGTCGTAGATGCTCCTATGTTTGAGCCTACTGATGGAGGTGGATGGACCGCAGTTCATCATCCATTCACTGGTCCTAAACCTGAATTTACAAAATCTTTTAAGGCAAATCCAGGTGAGGCTTTGGCCTATGCATATGACATTGTTCTCAATGGAACTGAGTTAGGGGGAGGCTCTATTCGTATTCACGATAGAGATATTCAGAAAGATGTTTTCTCCGTTATTGGTTTAAGTGATGAAGAAGCGACAAGCAAGTTCGGCTTCTTACTTGAAGCGTTCAACTACGGACCACCTCCGCATGGTGGAATCGCCTTAGGTCTAGATCGCGTTTGCGCCCTTTTGACCGGTTCGGATTCAATTCGTGAAGTGATCGCATTTCCAAAAACCGCTAGTGGTGGTGACCCATTAACTGGTGCACCAACTCCTATTACGCCCGCCCAACGCAAGGAGAGCGGAATAGATTGGGTTCCAGAAGTTAAATCCAACGAGGTCAAGTAGTTCTCAGATAGGCTTATCGCATGGGTCCAGGTGGTATCGCAACGATAATCGCAGCATCGTCTTTGGCTGTGATTGCTATCGCAATTGCATATGTAGTCGTTCGAGTAGGTCGTTTGGTAGATGAGGCGAAAGCTTCGCTCAAGGCTCTTACTGCAGAGACTGCTCCACTTATAGATGAAGTGCATACAACCGTGACGCTAGTAAACGGTCCTCTTCATAGCCTCAATCGAATTACTAAGAATGCTGAAGAAGTGACGAATAAGTTGACTGAAGCGACAGGTGATTTCATTACAAAAAATAGCTCTGTAGTTAAAGTTGCCGGCGCGCTTATTTCTGCCGCACAAATGAAAAAAGGTCGTTCGAAAAAGAAGAAGGCTGAGTGATTCTAGACAGTGGAATCCGCCGAGATCCGTTCGCGCTGGCTGCGCTTTTTTGAATCAGACAATCGACAGGGTTTAACCCACACAATTGTCCCTTCTGCCTCACTGATTGCAGATGATCCAAACCTTCTATTGGTTAATGCGGGAATGGTTCCTTTCAAACCATATTTTTTGGGTGAAGTAACTCCACCATACAAGCGGGCAACATCTGTACAAAAATGTGTCCGAACGCTTGATATTGATGAAGTGGGAAAAACAACTCGCCACGCTTCATTTTTCCAAATGTGCGGAAACTTTTCTTTTGGTGATTACTTTAAAGAAGGCGCGATCGCACTGGCTTGGGAACTATTGACCCGTCCAATAAACGATGGGGGATATGGGTTGCCAGAAGAAAAACTCTGGGTAACTGTGTATTTAGATGATGATGAAGCTGCGGATATTTGGCATAAGAAAATCGGAGTTCCTAAAGAACGTATTCAGCGGCGTGACATGGCAGATAACTTTTGGTCAATGGGTGTGCCAGGCCCTTGTGGACCTTGTTCGGAAATTTACTACGATCGTGGCCCAGCATATGGAGTCGAAGGTGGACCGATTGCAGACGAGAATAGATATCTAGAAGTCTGGAATCTAGTTTTCATGCAAAACGAGAGAGGAGCTGGAGGAGGTAAAGATAGTTATCCAATCCTGGGAGAACTTCCAGCTAAAAGCATTGATACGGGGTTGGGATTAGAACGAACTGCTGCAATATTGCAGGGTGTTGAAAATATTTATGAAATTGATACAACAGTTCAAATTCTCAATCGCGCTACCGAGTTAACAGGCGTCAAGTATTCACACTCTGAAAAAACGGATATATCTCTTCGCGTTATTGCAGACCATGCTAGAACCTCGGCCATGCTCATCGGAGATGGTGTCACGCCCGGAAATGAAGGACGTGGATACGTTCTACGCCGAATGATGCGTCGAACGATAAGAAACATGCGGTTGTTGGGATCGAATGAACCTGTTATGTCCGAACTCACTGTCGCTGCAATCTCGGCTATGGGCTCGCAATATCCAGAATTAGTCAGTGATAAGAAGCGAATTCTTGAAGTCAGCGTGGCGGAAGAAGAAAGCTTCCTTCAGACACTCAAAAGCGGTACCGCAATTTTCGATATAGCATCATCGGCGACAAAGAAAGGCAAAAGCAATGTTCTTGCCGGAGATGAAGTGTTCAAACTTCATGACACATATGGATTTCCTTTTGATTTGACTCTTGAAATGGCCAGGGAAGAAGGCCTTACAGTTGATGAAGATGGCTTCCGCCGTTTGATGAAGGAACAACGTGAGCGTGCTAAAGCTGATGCTAAATCGAAGAAGTCAGGTCACGCAGATGTTTCTGTTTATCGATCGATTGCCGATAAAAACGGAAAAAGCGAGTTCGTTGGTTACACACAGAACAGCAGTGAAGCAAAAATTACTGGAGTATTGGTAAATGGTGTGGGAGTCAACTCAGCTTCAGAGAATGATGAAATTGAAGTTACATTAAATAGGACGCCTTTTTACGCCGAAGGAGGTGGTCAATTAGCCGACGGCGGACTTATCACACTAGAAAATGGATCCGTCATCGAAATTGATGACGTTCAAAATCCAGTTCCGGGCTTATCAGTTCATCGCGGTCGTGTTGTCCGTGGAAGCGTTGAGGTTGGTGCCAATGTTCTTGCAGAGATTAACAACGAAAGACGAAATGGTATTTCACGTGCTCACACAGCAACCCACATGGTACATAAAGCATTTCGAGAGATATTGGGTGAAACTGCAGTTCAAGCCGGTTCAGAGAATGCTCCAGGGCGTTTTCGTTTTGATTTCCCGGCCACTGGCTCCGTGTCAGCATCTATATTGGATGAAGTTGAATCGAGAGTAAACACACTTTTGTTGGACAACCTTGAAGTAACTGCTGAATCTATGAGTCAGGCACAAGCTAAACAATTGGGTGCTATGGCGCTATTTGGTGAAAAATATGGCGACGTAGTTCGCGTGGTCAGTGTCGGAGATTGGGCGCGCGAACTGTGTGGAGGTACACACGTAGATAGATCTGGTCAATTAGGCATTGTGAAACTACTTGGCGAATCATCCATCGGTGCAGGTGTCCGCCGCGTAGAAGCTCTTGTAGGTGTAGATGCCTATAAATTCTTAGCACGAGAGCATGTTCTGTTGAACTCGCTCACTGAGATTATCAAGGGAGCAAGAACAGAGGAATTGCCCGAACGAATCTCAGATTTACTGAACAAGATGAAAGACATTGAAAAAGATCTTGCAACACTACGATCTAGTTCTGCACTAGCCCAAGTTGGAGAGTTGGCTAAAAAAGTCAATTTAGTTAATGGGTTTTCACTGATTACATCTCTTTTGCCGGACGGCATCAATTCTGAAGATCTACGAAAGATCTCAATAGAAGTGCGAGGACAACTCAAGAACTCGGTGGTTGCACTTATTAGTAGTAATGATGGCAAGCCAGTTTTAGTAGTTGCTGTTAGTGAGGAAGCGAAGGCGGCAGGCATAAAGGCAGGCGCTCTCGTCAAGATTGGTTCTTCCGTTCTTGGCGGTGGGGGCGGCGGTAAGGATGATTTCGCTCAAGGCGGTGGCATTGATCCCTCGAAATCTAACGAGGCTCTTTCTGCAATTTCTTCCGCGTTAGCTGGTTAGTTTCATGAAACGCGGCCGTCGAATAGCTTTCGACTACGGGGACGCTCGAATTGGCGTGGCTGCAAGTGATTCAGATTCGATTCTTGTTTCACCTGTAACAACATTATCAACAACATCTAAGTATCTTTTAAAGGAAATTACTTTGATTTTTCAAGAGGTAGATCCTATTGAAATTTTTGTAGGAAAGCCCACAAACTTAAGCGGAGTTGATTCAGTCGCAACTTCTAAAGCTGTCAACTTTGTTGAAGAACTAAAGGGAATTACTCAGGTTCCAATCACAATGATTGATGAGAGGATGAGTACTGTCTCAGCCTCAAAATCTCTTCGACAGGCAGGGATTGATTCTAAAAATTCAAAGTCAATTATTGATATGGCGGCAGCAGTTGCAATTTTGGAGTTTGCTATTTCCATTGAAAAAGGAAAAATGCAATGAAGTCTCAAAATGTTGAGGCAATCAGAAGACTGCTACTTTCCTTACTTCTTATTTTTGCTTTGACGTTAGGTTTGTTTACTATTCGTTCTCAAAACGCTTCGGCGCCGGATTACCCCTATGCGCAGATTTTGAGTAGTACTCCTGAGGTCATCGTGGAGATTCCAAAAGGGGCGACTGGATCAGAAATTGCTCAAATTCTTTTTGAAGATGGTGTAGTCAAGTCGGCAGCTTCATATTTTCAAACAGCAGTAGGTGACGTCCGTTCGCAGAAGGTTGCACCAGGTTCTCATCGAATCAATCTAGAAATTTCAGCTAAGCAGGCTTTAGAACAGTTGTTAGACCCCTCTAGAATTCCAAATTTGTTAAAGGTTTTCGAAGGGGAATGGAAAAGTGAAGTTGCGCAGTCTTTAGTCGATTATGGATTTTCTTCATCCGAAGTTAACAAGGCTTTTCGACTCGTGAATCTCCCGAAAGGTTTTCGTGATGTAGAGGGGCTCCTCTTTCCTGCCCAATACACATTCGAGAAGAGCACTTCGGCCCAAGAAGTAATCCAAGAGATGATCAATCGCTTCATAACTGATGAAGTAGCGCAGCAGATTTTGGTTTCCAAGGGGCCCTTTACACCTTTAGAAATGCTGACTATTGCATCAATTATCCAAGCAGAGGGTGAAACAAAGGCGTTTACCAAGGTCTCTCGGGTGATTTTCAACAGACTGGAAAAAGGCATGCCACTACAAATGGATGCGACGGTTCATTATGTTCAAAAATCACGCGGGAACATTTTTCTGAGCACACGGTCAACACTTATCAAATCTGCTTACAACACATATAGAAATCGTGGACTACCACCAGGTCCTATTGGAAACCCCGGAAGCGAAGCGATGTCTGCCGCACTCAATCCGGCTGATGGAGACTGGCTCTACTTTATTACTGTTGCGCCAGAAGATACGAGATTCACAGCCTCTTTCGATCAATTCAATGAATGGAAGGCTTTGTACACTAAGAATAGAAAGGCAGGGCTGTTTAAGTGATCAAAGCTGCCGTTCTAGGATCCCCGATATCACACTCGTTAAGTCCGCACATCCATTCTCTAGCGTATGAATTTTTGGGTGTGAAGGCAGATTATTCACGCTTTGAAGTTAAAAGCGGCGAGTTATCCAAGTTTCTTCTTTCGCATTCAGAGTTAAATGCTTTGTCTTTGACTATGCCGTTGAAGGAAGAAGCTCTTCTCATTGCTGATTATGTTTCAGATTTATCCACGCAAATTAGCAGTGGAAATACGCTGACGAAGTTGGATGAAAAATGGTACCTCACGAGCACGGACGTGGCAGGATTTACTGAATCTATCGCCAGCAACAACGTGCTTTTGGATGGAGCAGTTCTAGTAATTGGTTCGGGTGCCACCGCGCGTGCATTCGTGGCTTCCTGCAATGCCGATGATCGATTGCAAAGTGGTCAAGTACATGTGATCCATAGGAATCCAGAGCGTCAAAAGCAAATGAGGACTGCTGCGCCTAATCTTGATCTTGTCTTTCACCAGTGGGATTCCTTTTCTCTGATCAATGAGATGAGTTTGGTTGTTAACACAACACCAGCTGGTGTAGCCGATGTTTTTGCTGAGGCGATTGATAAACCAAGAGGTGTGTTCTTTGAAGCGTTGTACAACCCTTGGCCTACGCGCGTATTGGAAAAGTGGAGAAATCAAGACGGAAGGACAATCGACGGGATAGACCTGCTTGTTCACCAGGCTATCTCTCAAGTCGAGATTTTTTCTAAAAAAACCGTTGATCGGAAAACGTTGTCCGCTCTGATGAGATCCAAAGCGATTGAAGTTTTACAACAATCCACAGCTTGATAACCTCTCATACCCAAAGGTATACCTTTAAAAGGTGCTGCTACTTTGGGTTGGTTTCTGGATAATCTCGCTGCCTGTTGTCGTACACGATCTTCTTACTCATCGGATTCCGAATGTCTATCTCAAAATCTTGGCAGGTTTTACGTGTATTTTCGTATTCTTTGATGGAATGGGTTCAATCATCAATCTGACAGCATGCCTGATTTGTGTAAGTACTTTTCTGGTCATGGGCGTTGGTATGGGGGATTTAAAACTACTCGCACTTACATTCACGATATTTAACTCACAGATGGATTTTTCGTTGACGATTTTTTTATTCATCTTACTGTGCAGTGCTGTTGTTCATATTTTGATCATCACGACAGGAACAAGCCGTTTGCCGGAACGAATAGCCCTTGCCCCTAGTATTTTCCTAGCCTTTGCGCTGTATTTTCCAGCGAGATAGCCCCTCTATCTGCAACAATAGGCACATGCGTTGGTTAACTGCAGGTGAATCTCATGGTCAAGCCCTAAGTGCGATCGTAGAAGGTATTCCGGCATCCGTAGAAGTGAACACAACAGATATTGACTTTCATCTACGTCGACGACGATTAGGTGTTGGCAGAGGCGCACGACAAAATTTTGAAGCCGATAAAGTAACAATTTTGGGTGGCATCAGACTTGGTTTAACCCAGGGTGGCCCGATTGCAATTCAGATTGATAATTCTGAATGGCCTAAATGGGAAAAAGTTATGTCGGCTGATCCCATCCCTAAAGAAGAGATCGAAAATCTAGCGCGCAATGCTCCTCTAACCAGACCAAGACCGGGACATGCAGATCTAGTGGGAATGCAAAAGTACAACTTGGATGATGCCCGCCCAATTTTAGAACGTGCCAGTGCGCGCGAGACTGCTTCTAGAGTTGCATTGGGTGCTGTTGCGCGTAATTTCTTGGAACAATCTGTAGGAATTACCATTCTAAGTCATGTTTTATCAATTGGAACGGTTCGTGTTAGTGATCAACAACAACTTCCATTATCGACAGACATGGATCGAATCGATTCAGATCCGGTTAGATGCTCTGATCCTGTGACAAGTTCTAAAATGGTTGCTGAAATAGAGTCTGCTCACCGTGATGGAGATACTTTAGGAGGCGTGATTGAAGTCTTAGCTTTCAACATGCCGCCGGGATTGGGATCGCACGTACATTGGGACCGTCGTTTGGATGCTCGGTTAGCAGGGGCAGTTATGGGAATTCAAGCAATTAAAGGTGTTGAAATTGGGGACGGATTCCAAACTGCCACACGTAGAGGTTCGGTGGCACATGATGAAATTGAGAAAAACAAAAATGGTGCAATCGTTCGTCGCACTGATCGTGCCGGTGGCACTGAAGGTGGAATGTCAAACGGTGAAATTCTTCGAGTGAGAGCTGCTATGAAACCGATTTCAACTGTTCCAAAGGCTCTTGATACGGTTGATGTTGCAACAGGAGAAGCTGCAAAAGCAATAAATCAGCGCTCAGATGTCTGCGCAGTTCCTGCTGCTGGCGTCGTAGCAGAGGCGATGGTTGCTCTAGTACTTGCAGAAGCTGTTCTAGAAAAGTTCGGTGGCGATTCAGTTAGCGAAACTCGACGGAATTACCAGTCTTACATGTCTTCATTAAATTATAAGTAATCTCCATGAAATCTATCGTTTTGATTGGTCCCCCTGGGAGTGGCAAAAGCACTGTTGGTCGCTCAATTGCTAGACGTCTCAATAGGAAATTCATCGATACAGATTCAGTGATTGAAGAGAAATCAAAAAGGAAGATTTCCGAGATTTTTATTGATGAGGGGGAGGAATTTTTTCGAAAACTTGAATTAGCTGCCCTCGAAGAAACGCTTCTGGCTCCTGACTGCATCATCAGCTTAGGAGGCGGTGCACCAATAAAACAGGAGGCGCAAGATTTGATCGCAGGTTCAAATGTGTATGTTGTATTTCTGGATATTTCATTGGCAGCTGCGGCACCACGTGTGGGATTTAATAGGGATCGTCCGTTGTTATTGGGCAACCCGAGAGCACAATGGCAATCGCTCAATGAAATTCGCAGACCAATTTACGAGAAGTTGGCCACATTGAGCATTAAAGTTGATGACTTGAGCGTGGATCAGATTGTGGGAGAGATAATTCCTGCGTACGAACAGGTTGCTATATGAGAAAAGTTAACGTTAAAGCAGAACGTGAGTACGAGGTCAGTATTGACGTCGAATGGATAGAGGAGATTTCAAATCTCATGCAGGGGAGGAGTAGAACGGCGATCATAACTTCGGCTGGCTTTACTCCAGATTTGACACAGTTGCTGCAATTAGATTCTGATGTACATCATTTCACCGTCCCTGATGGGGAGGATGGCAAGTCTTTTTCAACATTAACTAAGTTGTGGGATTGGCTTGGTGCAGCAGGGTTTACGCGAAGTGATCTAATCGTTGCAGTTGGCGGGGGAGCCCTTACAGATTTAGCTGGTTTCGCGGCGGCTACTTGGTTACGCGGTATTGATTGGATCGCCGTTCCAACATCATTAGCAGGAATGGTTGATGCATCGATTGGCGGGAAAACCGGTATTAACTCTGATTACGGGAAGAATTTGATAGGAGCGTTCCATTCACCTATCTCTGTTGTTATAGATCCAATGTGGTTACAGACTCTTTCAGACAGAGATTTTTCTGCTGGAATGGCCGAAGTGATTAAGTGTGGATTTATAAAAGATGCCAAGATATTAGAAATTCTAGCCTCGCTCACCGTTAAAGAGATCCGATCGGATAAAGAGAAAGTAGTTGAGCTTGTTTTTCGAGCTGCCACAGTGAAATCAGAAGTTGTTTCAGCAGATTTTAAAGAGAGTTATGCGCGCGAGATTTTGAATTACGGACATACTCTTGGTCATGCCGTCGAAATTCACTCTAAGTACAACCTTCGCCATGGCGAAGCAGTTGCTATTGGATTAGTTTATGCTGCAGAACTTGCATTTGCTCGCTCTTTGATCTCAGCGGAAGTTCTGAAGATGCATAGGAGTTTGTTGACGAATTTAGGTCTTCCCACAACCTATGATCGAAATGCTTGGTCGTCTTTACGCCCACTGCTCGCTTTGGATAAGAAATCAAGAGGTGAAACGATTCGTTTTGTAGCTTTGACAGGAATTGCATCAACATCGCGTCTTGAGGATTTAACCTCCAATGAACTAGATGCGGCCTATGAGAGAATATCCTCATGAAGATTCTTGTCGTCAATGGGCCAAATCTTTCTCGCTTAGATATCCGAGACTCTTCTATGTATGGGGACCTGAATTATCCCGAACTAAAGTCCATGATCGAGATTGCAGCAACAAAGCATGGTTTTGAGGCAGATGTTCGTCAAAGTGATGACGAAGCAACAATCGTCGGATGGTTACACGAGGCAGCAGATTCGAACACTCCTGTGATTATTAATCCTGCCGCATTTACGCATTATTCATATGCAATTCGAGATGCAGCTGAGTTGGTTAAGGCGCCACTCATTGAAGTTCACTTATCAAATCCTTTATCGCGAGAAGAGTTTCGTCATACCTCTGTAATTTCTGGTGTAGCAAATGGAACCATCGGGGGATTTGGACCAAATTCCTATGTTTTAGCGATTATTGCCCTGACTAACTTGGTTGCGAGATAGTACGTAACACCGACTAACTACGGGTATCCTTATCGGGTCAATACGACAGATAATTTCAAGTAACGAGCGGGTGGAGTAACGGTGTCAACAACTAATGATCTAAAAAATGGAATGTGCCTTGAAATTGAGGGCCAATTGTGGACTGTTGTTGAATTTCAGCACGTAAAGCCAGGCAAAGGACCTGCATTCGTACGTACTAAATTGAAATCGGTTTTAACCGGAAAAGTCATCGACAGAACTTTTAATGCGGGTGTAAAAGTAGATGTCGCAATTCTTGAAAAACGTGAAATGCAGTTCCTTTACAAAGAGGGTGATGATTTTGTGTTCATGGATACGAAAACCTATGATCAAATGACAATTTCACAAGCCACTGTTGGAGATGCTGCTAATTACATGCTTGAAAACACCGAGGCAATCGTTGCCGTTAATGAAGGAAATCCTCTCTACATCGAGTTGGCCGCTTCAGTGCCACTAAAAATCACATATACCGAACCTGGACTTCAAGGTGATCGCTCTTCAGGTGGCACGAAACCAGCAACTGTAGAAACTGGCATAGAAGTGGCTGTGCCTTTGTTCATTAAACAAGATGAAGTTATATTGGTTGACACTCGCGATGGGTCTTATCAGGGTCGCGCAAACTAGTGTCCGCTCGTAGCAAAGCACGTAAACAGGCGTTGGATTTATTGTACGAATCCGACATTAGAGGCAGTGATGCTTTGCAAATTTTAGAATCGAGAGATGTCCCAGATGAGGGACCAGATGCTCGGCCTATTCGCGAGTTCACCCGCGAATTAATCATGGGAACAGTTGAAAATCGACGCAAGATCGATGAGTTGATCATGACCTATGCACAGGGTTGGGATATGGATCGTTTGCCGGCTGTGGATAGAAACATCCTAAGACTCGGAATTTTTGAAATCTTATGGAGTACTAATGTTCCAGTGAGCGTGGCCATCGATGAAGCATTAAATCTTGCAAGAGAGCTTTCCAGTGATGAATCCTCAAAATACATTCATGGTGTTCTGGGACGGATCGCATCGCTTAAGGACTCTATTTCGATCTAGAGACTGTGCATTCGGCGATGAAAGTGCTGATTTCATGAGTTGATAGGCCCGAAAAAATGTGCAAATTGGAGAGATCGCTTGCTCTGATCGATAACACTTCACCATTCCAGTCACCGCGTTGTTGTGCAATCGATTTAAAAACTCGCACGATCATGGCAGATTGTGAAAACGGAACCTGAGTAATTTTCCTCAAATCAACAGTAATCCGTCCCGGTTCGATATGCGCACCAGCATCAACAAGAAATTCTGACGCTGGCATATTGTAAATACGCGCGATCTCAAAAAGTTTTGAAAGAGATATCTTTCTATCACCTCGTTCATAACTGCCAAGAGCAGCCGCTGTTACCTGACCATTCGAATTAATCTCAACATCAAGGAGGGTGAGGCCCATACCCTCTCGTACAGTGCGAAGTCGTAGGCAAAAGCCTTTTATCTCTATTTCAGAAGCATCATGAGTCACATGGGGGACCGTAGTCGTTGGCTTGGACTCATGCTTTGGCTTATCCACACTTATGCCTTGAGATGCTATAGTTCGCGACGCATCCTTTAACAACCCATCCAGAGAGGTGGGAAAGGAGATTTAGATGAGTATTGCCCTGTCCGCAGAGGACATTTCACGCGCTTTAGTTCGCATTTCTCATGAAATTCTTGAGCGCAATCACGGATCAAAAAACGTTGTTCTGCTTGGCATCCCTACACGCGGTGCTCATTTGGCGGTTCGAATCGCAGGAATCATGTCAAAGATCGAGGGTGCAAATATCCCTTTCGGGACTCTCGACATCACCTTGCACAGAGATGACCTTAGGATGCGCCCACCGAAGGCAATTATGCCGACTTTAATTCCACAGTCAGGAATCGAAGGGAAAGATGTAATCCTTGTCGATGATGTTCTTTTCTCGGGACGTACCATTCGTTCAGCATTAGATGCATTAGGTGAAGTTGGTCGTCCAAAAACCGTTCAATTGGCTGTTCTGGTTGATAGAGGTCACCGTGAACTTCCCATTAAGGCTGACTTTGTAGGTAAGAATCTTCCTTCATCTCTAGACCAGTCAATCCGCGTATCGCTGTCAGAGACTGATGGAACAGATGAAGTTGTAATTGAACCTCGGGTGCAGCTATGAAGCATCTTTTATCAATAGCAGACCTAAGTGCGGCAGAAGCGACCAAAATTCTAGATACCGCAACTGAACTTGCCCGTACAAGTGATGGTCAGATAAAGAAACTCCCCACATTACGAGGAAGAACGATAGTCAACCTGTTTGCAGAGGATTCAACGCGAACAAGAATCTCTTTTGAGGCTGCGGCTAAAAGATTGTCGGCCGATGTTATAAATTTCTCTGCAAAGGGCTCAAGCATTAGCAAAGGTGAATCGCTGAAGGACACGGCTTTGACGCTTCAAGCCATGGGGGCAGATGCTGTTGTTATTCGTCACGGCGCATCAGGGGCAGCGCAAAGATTGGCAGATAATGAGTGGATGTCAGGTTCCGTTATCAATGCCGGTGATGGAACGCATGAGCATCCAAGTCAAGCGTTACTTGATGCCTTCACGATTCGAAAGCATCTCGGTAAAGGCTCTAGCGATTTGCAGGGAGTTCATGTTGCAATAGTTGGAGACATTCTTCACTCTCGAGTTGCAAGATCAAATGTTCTCTTGCTTTCTCTACTAGGTGCAAAAGTTACATTGGTAGCACCACCAACCTTGCTTCCCATAGGTGTTGAAACGTGGCCTTGTACCTTCTCCTATGATTTGGATTCCGTTCTTCCACTTGTAGATGCAGTGATGATGCTGAGGGTCCAGCAGGAGAGAATGACAGAGCTTTTCTTTCCTAATCCGCGCGAATATTCACGGTATTACGGCCTCAATGCCGAGCGAATGAGAACACTCAAAAAAACCGCAATTGTCATGCATCCTGGACCAATGAATCGTGGATTAGAAATCTCCGCCGAGGTCGCAGACAGCGCGCGTTCAGTAATTACGGAACAAGTTTCAAATGGAGTAAGTGTACGAATGGCGATTTTGTTTGTGCTTCTTACTGGCTCACATCTTGAAGCGGGGAGTATGTAGATGATTCAACCCAAATACCAAATAAAAAATGGGACATTACCCAATGGTGAGAAAAAAGATATCTCAATCGAAAACGGTGTGATCCTCTCGATTGATAATGTTGGTTCTGTAGCTTCGATCTCTTCTGATTATGTTGTCGTTGATGCAAAAGGTTCCAGAGTATTGCCGGGTCTTGTTGATCTACACACGCACCTACGCGAGCCAGGGAGAGAAGACTCCGAGACCGTACTTACTGGAAGTAGGGCTGGCGCCAAGGGTGGATTCACTGCTCTATCTGCGATGGCAAATACTTCTCCAGTTGCCGATACTGCTGGTGTAGTAGAACAGGTGTTTAGGTTGGGTCAGGAAGCTGGGTATTTGGATGTATTTCCAATCGGTGCGGTCACAGAAGGACTTCTAGGTCTGTCACTTTCAGAAATTGGCGCGATGGCCGATTCAATCGCACGAGTTCGAATATTCAGTGACGACGGTAACTGTGTCTTTGATCCACTTCTAATGCGCAGAGCACTTGAGTACGTGAAGAAGTTTGGGGGAGTAATTGCTCAACACGCGCAGGATCCTCGCTTAACGGTTGGTTCACAGATGAATGAGGGTGAGATTTCTTCTCGCTTAGGGTTGAAGGGATGGCCGGCCGTAGCCGAAGAAGCAATTATTGCTAGAGATGTTTTACTTACTGAACACGTGAAATCTCGTCTTCATGTATGCCACGTAACGACGGCGGGTGGAGTTGAGATTATTCGTTGGGCAAAGCAGCGCGGCATAGATGTAACTGCAGAAGTTACTCCTCACCACCTTCTACTAACCGATGATTTAGCTAGTACGTATGATCCAATATATAAAGTTAATCCACCACTGAGATCCCACGCTGATGTACATGCACTCCGTGAGGCTTTAGCAGAAGGCATCATTGACATTGTTGCGACAGATCACGCTCCGCACCCCACTGAATCGAAAGATTGCGAATGGCAGGAGGCCTCCTTTGGAATGTTGGGCCTTGAGACAGCATTATCAATTGTGCAGAAAACTATGGTTGATACAGGACTAATGGATTGGCAGCAGGTATCTGAGCGTATGTCGCACACACCAGCTCGTAT
>CAEZTK010000004.1_pt1 | contig 23139 bp, 24 predicted proteins | sample 7264201 | NCBI WGS metagenome assembly CAEZTK01 (sample SAMEA6813801, study PRJEB35770) | uncultured Actinomycetes bacterium | biome: Freshwater; feature: Freshwater reservoir; material: water | place: Czech Republic | collected 2015-06-16 | depth 0.5m m
AAACAGACTGAATCAATTGATGCGTTTGAAAAGAATCGTTCAGCGTTTAAACCAAAAACTCTTCCAATAAAGTCGTAAAGCCTCAAAAACAAGCGTAATTTCAATGTTTTTTGGATGGGTGAGAGTTAAGTTTGAATACCCTCAATCTCTTGTTTAGAGTTTTCTACGCATAAAAAACGCAGTTTTTGGCGAAAACAGTAAAAATAAATAACTGCGACACGCCCTAATCAAAGAACGTATCACCCCATTTTTGCGCGTAAGTTTTGACCACACGTTAAGCAATTGCTTAACTATTTACGCGTAATAAGGGGATTTCTATGAACAAGGCCCAATTCATTGCGGCGCTAGCTCCACATTTTAATGACAGCAAAAAAGAAGCAGCACATGCTGTAGATATTGTTTTCGACACAATCGTTCGCAGCCTTTCAAAGGGCGAAGATGTGATGATTAACGATTTTGGTAAGTTTAAGAAAGTAGATCGCAAAGCACGTATGGGCCGTAACCCATTTACTGGCGAAACGATTAAGATCAAGGCTTCTAAGAAGGCCCGCTTCCTTCCTGCAAAGGGACTTAAGGATGTAATTTCAGGTGAACGCAAGTTGGGGCCTGCTCCAAAGCCAGAACCTAAGGTTGAAAAGACAGCTGCTAAAAAAGCAGCTCCAAAGAAGGCTGCTAAGAAGTCAGCTAAGAAGAGCGCAAAGAAGGCTGTTAAAAAAGCAAAGCCAGCCGCTCGTAAAACAGTCAAGAAAGCAAAGAAGGCTAAGAAGAAGTAAATCTGTAAAGATTTATAGGCGGGGCTAGCATCTGCTAGCCCCGTTTTTTCTGTAATTGACTACTATTGACGTTGTGGCTGACTACAAGGTTTCTTATGCGCCGCCTGTCGGCAAGCCGTTGGGTTCAAATAAAACAATCAAGTTTATATCTTCAGTTCTTATTCCAATCTTGAATCTAATCTCGAAGAGAAAATGGCAAGGTGGGGAGAATGTTCCTCAGTCCGGAAAGATAATCATTGCTAGCAACCATGTTTCTTATATGGACGTTCTTTTCTTTGGACACTTTCTCTACGCCAATGGTCGTGCTCCTCGGTTTATTGGGAAAGAAGGCGTTTTTAAAATTCCAGTAATCGGCAAACTTCTTTTAGCCGCAGGGCAAGTTCCAGTAGTTCGTGAAAGTAAGGATGCATCGAAAGCAGTCCAGCATGCTGTGAAGTTACTAGAAGCAGGCCACTGTCTTGGTGTTTACCCTGAAGGAACTTTGACCCGTGATCCAGGTGGTTGGCCCATGGTCGCCAAAACCGGATTGGCGCGTCTTGCGATCATCACCAAAACCCCGGTTATTCCTGTAGCTCAGTGGGGTTCGCAGATAGTCATGCCAACCTATGAGAAGAAAATTAAGCTCTTTCCCCGCACACCAATTAAGATCTTGGCAGGTAAACCGCTAGATTTTTCACCTTGGTACGGAAAAGAAAATGATCCAGCAGCACTTGCCGAGGCAACTGCCTTTGCAATGCAAGCGATCACCGAGCTATTAGAGCAGCTTCGGGGACAGAAACGACCAGTGGAGATTTTTGATCCTCACAACTCTGATCTACCCCGGACGGGTAACTTTAAGAAGGCAAGGAAGAGATGAGCAAAGTAGTTGTTTTGGGAGCTGGACAATGGGGCTCAACTTTGGCGCAAGTTCTAAGTGATGCCGGCAACCATGTATTGATCTGGGGCCGCGATCAAAAAGTTGTGGATGAGATTAATACGTCCCACACCAACTCTAAATATTTAGGTGAGAATGTTTTGCCAGTTGGCTTAAAGGCAACAACAGATCTAAAGGAAGCTTTTGATTACTCCAACATTTATGTAGTCGCGATTCCAGCTCAAGTGTTGCGAGAGAATCTCATTGTTTGGAAACCATTAGTTCAACCTAATGCAACCTATATAAGTACGCTCAAAGGAATTGAAGAGAGCACTTTGTCTCGAATGACAGAGATTATTGAACAAGTTTTAGAGACCAAAAACGTAGCAATCATAACTGGACCTAATCTTGCCAATGAACTTATCTTGCGCCAGCCAGCTGGTGCAGTTGCAGCAGCTCCAACTATGGCTTTGGCAGAAAAAGTTCAGCACTTGTTTTCAACCCCGTATTATCGAGTGTATCCATCGGTTGACGTTTTGGGATGCGAGCTTGCAGGTGCCATCAAATCTGTAATCGCATTGGCAGTGGGAATGTCAATCGGAATGAATTTAGGTGAAAATACACAAGCAATGTTGATTACCCGAGGATTAAATGAAGTGGCAAGGTTGTGTGCAGCCCACAAAGCTGATCCACTCAGTGCTGCAGGCCTTGCTGGAATGGGAGACCTTGTTGCAAGTTGTGGATCACCTTTATCTCGCAATAGAACATTCGGTGAAGTTCTCGGTCGAAGTGGTTCAATGGAGATCGCCAGAAGAGATGTTGCAAAAACTGTGGAAGGAGTTGCATCTTCAAGTGCGGTGCTTGAAATTGCCCACCGTGTGGGAGTTGAAGTTCCGGTCATTGAAGCCGTGGCGGATGTAGTTACTCAAACTATTTCTCCCTCCCAAGCATTGGATCGAGTCATGGAGATCAGTATCAAGACTGAAAATTTCATCCAATGACAAAGAAAAAGATCGCCATTATCTGCGGCGGTCCAAGTAGTGAGCATGAAGTTTCAGCTCTATCGGGTGCGGGTGTTCTATCGGGTATAGACAAAAAATTATTTGATCCGGTGCTAATTGGAATAACTAAATCTGGGCAATGGGTTTTACTGCCCAACGACTATCCATTAGCAATCAGTAATGGAGCTATGCCGACTATCGAATTAACTAGCAACCGGATTGATCTAACAGAGAATGGCTTTGAATTAAATGGAGCCCCTTTCCAGGTTGACTGCGTCTTTCCAGTTTTGCATGGTGAGTTTGGTGAGGATGGTCAGATACAACAGTTACTAGAAAATTCCGGAATCGCCTATGTTGGAAGCGGAGTTGAAGCCTCGGCTCATGCCATGGATAAATCGATTGCAAAAGCGATTTTTGCCAAGAATGGATTATTAATTGCCGAGGGCGTAGAGGTGACTGCTCTTAATTGGCAGAAATTATCTAAAGATTTGATTTATCCAGTGTTTGTGAAGCCTGCCAGTGGTGGCTCAAGTCGAGGTACCCATAAGGTTAAGAACTCACATTCTCTCGAAGCGGCTATCTCTGATGCTCTCACTTATGATGACAAAGTATTGGTCGAACAAGCTATCGATGGGCGCGAAATTGAGTGTGCAGTAATCGAACGCGAAGGTGTTGTTGAGGCTTCAGTTGTGGGTGAGATTATTGTTAACCCAGCTTTTGAGTTCTATGACTATCAAGCTAAGTATCTCGACAGTGCAACTACTGCGCAGATTCCAGCAAAGATAGACGATGCGGATTCTCTAAAGATTGCCGATCAAGCAAGGAAAGCTTTCGTAGCTTTAGGGTGCAGAGGCCTTGCGCGATGTGATTTCTTTTATACGAGCAAAGGAGAAATCGTAATAAATGAAATTAACACGATGCCTGGATTTACAGGTACATCTGTGTATCCAAAACTCTGGGCGGCAAGTGGCGTTGGATATACAGAGTTAATCTCGATACTAATTAACTCTGCCCTTAAAGACGCTTAAGAAAACTTAAAACGCGCGCGTTAACTCAGGTGCGTTACTGGGCAAGTCAATGTTCGAGTAATGCCAGGGATTCCTTGAACTTTAGCTAAAACAAGTCGACCAAACTCTTCCATGCTCTCAGCCTCTGCGCGCATGATTACATCGTAAGGGCCAGTTACACCTTCAGACAGTGTTACTCCAGGGATTTTCGCCGCCGCATTGGCAACACCTGCTGCTTTTCCAACTTCAGTTTGGATCAAGATGAACGCCTGTACTGACATGTGAGAAACCTTTCCGTTTTCAATCTGAATTCATTTAAATTCCAAGGAATCTGTTGATTTCCAATTGTAGGGCCGTGCGTAAACGCTACCGCAGAACTTCCAATTCTCACTAGTCGATTAGGCTAGGGGGCATGAACTTCGATGAGGCGGGCGTAATCCAACTGCTGACCGGCATTTTTGGGAGCAGCCATCGAGGGGTCGATATTGGAATTGGTGATGATGGGGCAGTGGTCAAAACCAGCGATAGAACCGTGGTTACAAATGATGTTGCTGTAGAAGGTACACATTTTCAAACAGAGTGGAGCAGCGCCTTTGAAATTGGACGAAAAATTACTGCGGCCAATCTTGCAGATGTTTATGCAATGGGAGGCCAACCGCAGTATTTGGTAGTGGCACTGACTTTAACGGGAGAAGAATCTTTAGAATGGATAGAAGAGTTAGCCCAGGGAATAGCCCACGAAGGCAATAGTTGTGGGGCAGTAGTTGTTGGAGGCGACCTTGCAAAAGGAAAGAACAAGAGCATTTCAATCACTGCAGTGGGTAGTGTTCAGGTTCCGATTAAGCGTTCAGGTGCACAGGTGGGCGATGAAATTTATCTCTCGTCACTGCCTGGTTGGTCAGCTGCAGGGTTAGCGATACTTCAAAGTTCGATCACTTCTGGTTCTGAATTAATGGGTGATAGCGACTTTGCCAACCATGCTATCAGCGAATTCTCTGCACCAACGGTCGATTACACAGAGGCAGTGGCCTTTGCCTCATCTGGTGCTCATAGCTTGATCGACATTAGCGATGCCTTTGTGATTCAAGCCAAGCAGATGGCTGATGCATCACACGTTACCTTTGAAATTGATCAAAATCTGATAACAAAAAATATTGAGTTTGAGAGTTTAAAGGAGTTAGCAGATTCACTTGAAACTGATGTATGGCAGTGGATCTTTGGTGGAGGAGAAGACCATGTCTTTTTGGCAACAGGAAAGAATCTCAATGGCTTTAAAGTTGGCAAAGTAATCGAAGTTATTGATGGGCAAAGTCTTACTGGTATAGAAATGAAAAAAGCGCCAGATACCTGGCGCCATTTTCAATAAAACTAAATTGAATTAACGAACGACTTTTCCAGCCTTAAGGCAAGAAGTGCAGACGTTTTGTCGCTTTGTGCTTCCACCGACAAGAGTGCGAACGCGTTGAATATTTGGATTCCAACGACGACGTGTCTTTACCTGTGAGTGTGAAACGTTGTTACCAAAGCTGGGGCCTTTGCCACAGATATCGCATGTTGCTGCCATGGCAGAACTCCTTTAAATGTTTGTCATGAATCATTTTCTCTAGCGGTGCTTTTCGAACAGGGCGTAAGGGTATCGCGTAGACAGGGGCAGATGCCAATTCGTCACCAGCAGGGGATAAAGAGGCCCAGGTATGCGAGGTTTTGCTCAAAATTTGAGGAGTCAATTCCTAAGAATTTCACAATCTCATAGCGCATAAAGGGGAGAATAAACCCGTGGCAACTCTCGAGAATAAGGTCTCATCGGTAATTGGAGACAGGACCGCAAAGGTTTTGGAGGCCACTTTTGGTGTAAAAAACATCGGAGATCTGATGAGACATTACCCGCGGCGATACATGGTCCGCGGAGAGCTATCGGATATTTCGCAGTTAAATGAAGGAGATTAAACAACCATCCTTGCGCAGATCTATTCAGCAACAAATAGACCAATGCGCGGGCGTAAAGGAAGCATGTTAGAAGTAATCGTTACTGACGGCACCGACAAACTTTCTCTAACATTTTTTAATCAAGCCTGGCGCGAAAAAGACTTAAAGGTCGGGCGACAAGGTTTGTTTGCAGGCAAGATTGGTGTTTTTAACAATAAGAAACAGTTGACTCACCCCGACTACGAACTGATTCCAGATGGTTCTGATGTGGACATGGCGGTTGAAGGTTTTGCCGGCAAGTATTTACCCGTCTATTCAGCTTCTTCCAAACTTCCTTCGTGGAAGATTTCACAGTGCATGCAATTGGCCATCGGTTCACTTGAAGAGGTTGAAGATTTTCTACCTGAAACAATTAGACAAAAGCATGGGTATCCAACTTTGCATCAAGCTTTAGTTCAACTACATCAACCTGCAGATCTAGACCATGCCGAGTTAGCACGAGAGCGCTTGACCTTTGATGAAGCATTTTTGCTGCAATCTTTGTTGGTATTGCGTCGAAATGAACTCAAGAAGCTCAATTCAAATCCCATCAAGAAAATTGCAGCAGGATTACTAGATTCATTTGATAAGTCACTTCCGTTTCAACTCACTGCCGGTCAGTTGCACGTTAGTAAAGAGATTGAATCAGATTTAGCCCAGTCACATCCCATGCACCGACTGCTCCAAGGTGAAGTTGGTTCAGGAAAAACAATCGTGGCCCTGCGAGCGATGCTTGCAGTTGTAGATTGCGGAGGACAGGCGGCATTGCTTGCTCCAACTGAAGTGTTGGCCGGTCAGCATCTTCGGACTATTTCAAAATTATTAGGTGATCTCTCCCAAGGCGGGATGTTGGGCGGAAACGAAAATGCAACTCGAGTAGTTCTTTTGACTGGATCACAAAGTGCTGTTGCTCGAAAAGAATCACTTGCAATGGCTGCAGATGGTATTGCAGGTATTGTGATCGGAACACATGCATTACTCGGCGAAAAAGTAGCTTTTAAAAATCTTGGATTGATTGTTGTTGATGAACAGCATCGTTTTGGTGTGGAGCAACGTGATGCACTCAAAGAAAAAGCAATACTCCCTCCACATCTATTGGTAATGACTGCCACTCCAATACCGCGTACTGTGGCTATGACTGTTTTTGGTGATTTAGATGTTTCAACTCTTCGAGAGCTACCTTTAGGTCGTCAACCGATAACAACTCATGTCGTTCCGGTTAAGGAAAAGCCTCATTACCTTGAGCGGACATGGCAACGAATTAAAGAAGAAGTGGCACAAGGACATCAGGCTTACATCGTTGCTCCCAGAATATCTGCCGGAGAGGAAAGCAATTCTGATGCCGATTTGGATTTTCTTTTCGGGGAAGAATCAGATGAGATAGCAGCAGTTGAGGAACTTGCTCCCTTACTTCATTCTGGAGCTTTAAAGGGATTGCGCATAGCTGTTTTACACGGACGTCTTTCCTCGGAAGAAAAAGAAACAACTATGGATGCATTTTCAAAAGGCGAGATAGATGTTTTGGTCTCAACTACCGTTATAGAAGTTGGTGTTGATGTAGCTAATGCAACAATTATGGTAATTATGGATGCTGATCGCTTTGGTGTTTCACAACTTCATCAACTGCGTGGTCGAGTTGGTCGCGGTACTTCACCCGGCCTATGTCTACTTGTAACTTCTAGTGAAGATTCCTCTCCTGCTCGTCAACGATTAGACGCAGTTGCCAAAACCCTTGATGGATTCGAGCTCTCACGAATAGATCTAGAACAAAGAAGAGAAGGTGATGTTCTAGGGGCATCTCAGTCAGGAACGAGATCGCATTTGAGATTGCTTCGAGTGCTCCGTGATGAAGAGTTGATTGAACAAGCAAGGCAAGATGCACAGGATCTAATCTCAACAGATAAAGAGTTATCCAGTTATCCTGCCTTAAAGTTAGAATTGGCTAAGTTGCAACGCGATCAAGCAGTTGATTATCTAGATAAGGGGTGAGCAGTTGCGAATAATTGCCGGCGTAGCTAAAGGCAGAAATTTAGGAACTGTGGCAAATGCAACAAGGCCCACTTCTGATCGCGCACGTGAGGGCCTTTTCTCATCGCTTGCATCCGAGTTTGGAACTTTCGAAGGGTTACGAGTACTGGATCTTTTTGCAGGATCAGGTGCAATAGGTCTGGAATCACTTTCTCGAGGGGCCACACTTGTTCATGTTGTTGAAAAGGATGAACAAGCGATTAAAACTATAGAGGCCAATTATGAGTTAGTGAAAAAATCTAACCCACATGGGAAACTGCAAATATTTGGAATGAGTGTTGAACGCTTCCTCAATGATCGACCAAAGGAGAAATACCACCTGATCTATGTAGATCCTCCGTATGATTTTTCTAACCAAGAAGTTGAAGACATTCTCAGTAAATTACACGATCATGATTTTTTAAACAGCGATGCATTTATTGCAGTAGAGCGCAATACAAGGACGGATCAATTCATTTGGCCCGATGCCTTTATCCCAGCGCGAGAGCGAAATTATGGTCAAGCCACCATCTATTACGCCAATTTCCAGCCCTAAAAATGGATTACTCGCTCTTCTATTGCTAGCGTTTGACCTATGAAGCGCGCCGTATGCCCTGGATCCTTTGATCCAATCACTTACGGGCACTTAGACATCATTGAACGCGCTGCCCAGCAATTTGATCATGTTGTTGTTGCGGTCCTAGAAAATCGAACTAAGGCATCACTTTTTACGGTCCAAGAACGTATAAAGATGATTAAAGAAGTTACCGGTAAATTTCATAATGTTTCAGTAGATTCCTGGAGCGGTTTACTGGTTGATTACTGCAAGAGCAATTCAATTCAAGCAATTGTTAAAGGATTACGCGCTGTTACTGACTTTGATTATGAACTACAAATGGCTCAAGTGAATTTACAGGGGTCAGGGGTTGAAACAATGTTTATGGCAACTTCACCGACTCATTCATTTTTATCATCATCTTTAGTTAAGGAACTTGCGCACTATTCTGGCGATGTTTCATCTATGGTGCCACCATCAATCAATGAAGCACTCAAGCTTCGCATAGCAGGGGAGTAGATCATGGAATCGATTGAGAAGTTAACTTCAGCGATCACAATGATAGAAGAGGCCCGAGGAGTTCCTCTCTCTGCTAGTTGCGTTGTTCATCGTGCCGAGATACTTTCAATTTTAGATGCCGCTCGAGACGGGCTACCTTCAGATTTTGCATCAGCCCATTCAATAATCGAAACTCGAAATGCAATCATCGAAGAGGCACGGTTGAGCGCTGAACAGATGATTGCGATAGCTCGAGAAGAAGTTTCACAAATGGTTGAAAAAACATCAGTGGTGCAAATCGCGCGTGATGAAGCTCGCCAGATATTGCAAGAAGCTAGAGAAAATGCGGAACTCGAAAAGCAAGAAATTGAAGAGTACATAGATGGTCGTTTAGCGACTCTTGAAGTGATCTTAAATAAGACTTTAGATGCAATTAGCCGTGGTCGCGATCGTCTAGCTGGTGCAAACGACAAAGATATCTTGTCTCAACTGGCTGAAAAGGATTAGTGGGTTTAGCCACAGAAATTTGATCCCATGAGTACTTCGCAGAAATCCTTTCAATTAAACACGTTCGAACTACCAAGGCGTGCGGGGGAGATGAAGGAGTACGCCTTAGATATTCAAGTTAATGAAAACTTTGGCATCAATCTCATTTCTGTTCCAGCAGGTCAGACGATTGAAGTCGATGCACGCCTAGAGTCGGTCACCGAAGGAATTCTCTTGAGTGCTGATGTTTATGCAGTTGCAAAAGGTGAATGCATACGTTGTCTAGATCCAGTTGAGATAGTTATAGAGCGCAAAATTCAGGAGTTATACAACTATGAACCTACCAATGAACGTGGTAAAAAAAAGAAACATGATCCTGAAATCGATGATCTAGATATTGAAGATGAGCTAATGATGCAAGGTCAGATTATGGATCTTGAAACTCCAGTTAGGGATGCAATAGTTCTTTCGCTACCAATCAATCCATTGTGCAAGCAAGATTGCTTGGGTCTGTGCCCTGACTGTGGCGAAAAATGGGCCGGACTCGCACAAGATCATGCCCACGAATCCATAGACGCACGCTGGGCAGGCTTAAAATCATTGGGTTCGGATAATCCCGATTTCAAGATTTAGTAGTTTTGAGGGATACTTACGCTCTTAGGTTAGGACGGCGATAAAGCCCGAAGAGCCTGTGTTTTAAACAACTCGAATACTCGAGGAAACTGAAAGAAGAGGTTAGAAAAGTGCCAGTACCAAAGCGAAAAATGTCGCGTTCAAAGACGCGCTCTCGTCGTAGCCAGTGGAAAACAACTGCTGCTGCACTTTCTACTTGCGGGCAATGCCAGCAACCAAAACTTCAGCACACTGCTTGCCCAACATGCGGTACTTATAACCGTCGTCAAGTACTAGAGGTTTAATCTGAGTTCTCCGCTCGCTGAGCAGCTGGGAGTTGTTCTCGATCCAGCTTTGCTTGAATTGGCATTTACTCATCGATCTTTTGCTTATGAGTCAGGAAGCAAAGAGACAAACGAACGTCTGGAATTTCTTGGAGACTCCGTACTTGGTTTAATTGTTACGGAAGCACTTTATAAACGCTACCCAGATTTTGATGAAAGTCGGCTTTCACCGCTTCGATCTGGTGTTGTAAACATGCGAGCTCTGGCTGAAATTGCACGGGGCTTAGAACTTGGTCAGTACATTCGTCTCGGTAAAGGCGAAGAAGTTACAGGCGGCAGGGACAAACACTCTTTATTGGCGGATGCTTTTGAAGCATTAATCGGTGCAATCTATTTACAGTTCGGCTTTTCAAAATGCTCAGAAATTGTGGAAAAGTTGATTACTCCAACGATGGATTCCGCTGTTGCTCGGGGTGCAGGCCTTGATGGAAAAACAGCGTTACAAGAGTTAGCTGCCGCTCTTGGTAAAGGCGTGCCTGAATATGTCGTTAGCGAAGAGGGACCTGATCACGATAAAAATTTCACAGCAATTGCGATGGTGGCAGGGCAAGTCCTTAGTCAAGGTGTTGGAAAGAGCAAGCGCGAGGCTGAACAAGTGGCCGCGCGCGGCGCATATGAAGCTTTAAAAACTGCCTTTCCACAGCCTTAAATCTACGAAAATCACGCGCTCGAAGCGATAGGTTTACCGCGTGTATTTGAAAAGTATGACGCTCAAGGGCTTTAAGTCCTTTGCTTCAGCAACCACTCTTCGACTCGAACCCGGCATTACATGCGTAGTCGGCCCCAACGGTTCTGGAAAATCTAACGTTGTGGATGCACTCACCTGGGTTATGGGTGAACAAGGCGCCAAATCTCTGCGCGGTGCCAAAATGGAAGACGTCATATTTGCAGGCACCAGTGGTCGCGCACCTCTTGGTCGTGCTGAAGTTTCTCTAACAATTGATAACTCAGATGGTGCGCTTCCAATTGAATATGCAGAAGTTACAATCTCTAGAATCTTGTTTAGAAATGGACAGAGTGAGTATCAAATAAATGGTGAAGCATCCCGTTTGTTAGATATTCAGGAACTCCTGAGTGACTCTGGAATTGGCCGCGAAATGCACGTCATTGTTGGTCAAGGTCAACTCGATGCAATTTTGATGGCAACACCAGAAGAGCGACGTGGTTTTATCGAAGAAGCAGCAGGCGTTCTAAAGCACAGAAAACGTAAAGAAAAGGCGTTGCGCAAGCTTGACTCAATGCAGGCAAATCTTGCACGTGTTCAAGATCTAACAGTAGAACTACGCAGACAGCTTCGCCCGCTTGGAAAGCAAGCTGAAGTAGCAAAGAAAGCTGCAACTATTCAAGCCGATCTTCGTGATGCAAAACTGCGCCTCTTTGCGGACGATTACATTTCTATGTCGAAAACATTAGAACTTGAGGTAGCCGATGAGAGCGCACTACGAGAGCAAAGAGCTGTAGTTGAACAAGAGCTAGACACTATTCGTCGCCGAGAAGAATCTTTAGACGCACAAGCTGCCATAGAAGGCCCTCAGCTTGTTGCGGCACAAGAACTTTTTTACAACTTAAACTCTCTGCGTGAAAAATTTCGTGGCACGCAAAGCTTGGCTCAAGAAAGATCTCGGTTTCTCAATGAAGAGGCAGAAGAGGCACGTTCAGCAGGACGCGATCCTCAAACATTAGATCTTGAGGCACAAGTACTTCGCGAAGAAGAACAAGAGCTTCGGGCTAATGTGGACCTTGCTAAGAACGCTTTGGCGCAAGCAACAGCTGAATTAGTTTCAGCTGAAGCACTTTTAAAAAGCGATGAAGACACTATTGCGGCGGCTATGCGCGCAATTGCAGATGCACGTGAAGGCACGGCCCGCCAAGAGGGTCACATTAAATCTTTAAATGCTCGACTTGAAGCAATTGCAGAAGAGATTGCTCGATTAACGAAGTCTCGTAATGAGGCACAGGCTCGAGTAGATCAAGCTCAACGTGAGTATTCGACATACGAGTTGGAGATAGCCAGTGCCGATTCTGGTGAGCTAGGACTGGATTCACTCTTTGAGAGCGCGAAGTCTTCTCTTGAATCTTCAAAGCAAAAACTTGCACATTTGATTGAGACAGAACGCGTTGCAGATCGTGAACGAAACGCAGTTGAATCTAAATTGGATGCAATAAAATTGACATCTGAGAATCGGGATGGTGCCTCCGCACTCTTGAAAGACTCGCGTGGAGTTTCAATTATTGGCAGCGTTGCTGGGCTTATTGAGATTGATAAAGGTTGGGAAGCGGCAGCTGCGGCAGCGTTAGGTAACTTTGCAGATGCCGTTGTCGTGAAAGATCTCTCGTCTGCGGTAACAGCATTGACAACGCTACGCCGAGAAAATCTCGGACAAGCCGATGTTCTTGTGTATGAACCATCAATCAGCGCCAAACTATCTACCCCTTCTGGATTAACCTCAATTTCATCGTATGTTCGTTCCAATTCAATAAGCGAATTACTCACTTCTCTCTTATCAGGCATAGTTGTCGCAGAGGATGCAAACGCCGCAGAAGCAATTTTACGTTCTCACTCAGAGGTCATAGTTGTCACGCGAGATGGTGATGTTGTTTCCAAAGGTCGCGCAACAGGTGGCTCAAAGTCTTCGGCCTCCCTTATCGAAATCACAGCGCTCATAAGTGAATTAGAAACTAAACTGCAGGAAGTTATTCATGACTGCGATCGCTTGAAATTTGAAATTGCGGCAGTAAATGCAGAAGTAGCATCGAAACAGAGTGAGTTTGATTCAGCGCTATCAAGGCTCAATGAATCTGATGCTCGAATTGCAGCGTTAACGGAACAATTAGCTGTATCTGGGCAGAACATGAAATCATCGCTTGCAGAAGTTGAGAGATTAGATAGATCCATCGCTGAGGCAAATGCAACTAAATCTCGCGATGAAGGCGAGATTGTTATTGCACAAAACCAGTTGCAGCAGCGTGGTGAAGTCACAGAACCTGATCATTCACGTACGGAGCTCCTCAGAAGTCAAGTCTCTTCAGCAAGAACTGCTGAAGTTGAGGCACGCCTTGCAGTTAGAACAATCGAAGAAAGAGTTGATTCAGTGGCAGCACGTGCTCTTGGCCTAGAGCGTTCTGCCCAAGCCGAGCGCGATGCTTCTGAACGGGCAGTACTGCGTCGCAGTAATCGTGCGCGTGCTGCAGTTGTTTCTCAAGCAGTTGCAGAAGCAGCTTATGAAGTGCTCATTCACTTAGAGCGCTCTATTTCAAAAGCTGCAATCGAGCGCTCTCGACTGGATGAATCACGCGTTAGTCGTGAAGGTGAAACTCTTACAGTACGTTCTCGCGGGCGCGAACTAACGATTCAACTGGAATCTCTTACTTCAAGTGTGCATAAAGATGAGATCGCTCGCGCAGAACAGAGATTGCGAATAGAAACCCTTGAGAGTAAAACCCTTGAAGAGTTTGGAGTTGATGCCCAAACTCTCATGAGTGAATATGGTCCAGATAAAGACGTACCAACTTTTTATGAAACTGATGAGGGCGAAATTATCTCAACAGAGATGATTCCATATAGACGTGATCAGCAACAAAAGAGATTGGCCTCTGCCGAAAGATCACTTACCTTACTAGGAAAGATCAACCCATTAGCACTTGAGGAATACACATCTTTGGAAGAAAGATTAAAGTTCTTGGCAGAACAGTTAGAAGATCTTAAGAACACGAAGAAAGATCTTTTAGACATCATTAAAGAGGTAGATGATCGAGTTCAATCGATTTTCATGGAGGCCTACCAAGAGACAGCAAAGCATTTTGAAAATATTTTTGCGCGACTATTTCCTGGTGGAGATGGTCGTTTAATTTTGACTGATCCAGATAACCCGCTTACAAGTGGTGTAGATGTTGAGGCTAGACCTCCTGGAAAACGAGTAAAGCGTCTTTCACTTCTATCTGGTGGAGAAAAATCTTTGACTGCTGTCGCAATGCTGGTAGCGATATTTAAAGCCCGACCAAGTCCGTTCTATGTTCTAGATGAGGTTGAAGCCGCTCTTGATGATGTGAACTTGGGCAGATTACTCGGCGTATTAGAAGAGTTGCGTGCCAGTTCCCAGTTAATCATTATTACTCACCAAAAACGAACAATGGAAATTGCAGATGCTTTGTATGGTGTGACTATGCGCGGGGATGGTGTGACAGAAGTAATTTCTCAACGCCTTCGCGAATCTGACGCAAGCTGAGGTTTTTAATGGCATTGTTTTCTAAGTTAATTGCCCGAATAAAGGGCAGTAGTGATCCTCATTCTTCTGACTGGTCTGATTTAGAGTTAGAACTACTTCAGGCAGATTTGGGTCCAGCGTTAGCATCCGAATGCATTGAACAAGCAAAAAAAATTGACGGGCAGTCTCCGCAAGATGCTTTATTTCGTTTTTTGTCGAGCAAGCTTTGTAGTAAATCCCATGGAATGAACTTATCTGGTTCTACTTCTACATCCACGATATTGGTAGTAGGCGTCAATGGAACAGGTAAGACAACCTCGGTTGCAAAGCTTGCGAGGTTTTATAAGTCCTCTGGAAACACAGTTCTGATGGCCGCTGGTGACACCTTTAGGGCCGCTGCAGTGGATCAATTAAAAACTTGGGGAATGCGCATGGATGTACCGGTTATATCTGGACAAGAAAACGGTGATCCCGCTTCTGTAGCCTTTGATGCCGCTAAGCAGGCACAAGCAAATGGAGTAGATGTATTAATCATTGACACTGCTGGTCGATTGCACAATAAGAGTGATCTCATGTTTGAGCTAGCGAAAGTAAAGCGAGTTGTCGAAAAGACTTCTCCCATTAATGAAGTTCTACTTGTAATTGATGCAACAACTGGTCAAAATGGCTTGGCGCAAGCAAAGATTTTTTCAGAAAGCGTTGACGTCACAGGTGTGATCCTCACGAAGATGGATGGAACAGCTAAAGGTGGCGTGGCTCTGGCAATAGAGGCAGAGCTTGGGATACCGATTAAGTGGATTGGCACAGGAGAGTCAGAGAGCGATTTCTCCCCATTTGATCCCGATGCTTATCTAAAAACCCTGCTTTCGTAACCCATTTGTAACACTTCAACATAATTTGTCACACACTCGAAACCCATAAAAGCATCGCTTGTAACCCGCCAGTTAGAGGGTAAGGCCCAATCGAAGCCTCTCAATGATGAGAATTCACACTGAAAAATTGGCGGTAAAAAAATGGAGGAAGCTGTAATCAACTCTGGAGATACGGCCTGGATGTTAATGAGTGCTGGGCTTGTTACTCTCATGATTCCAGGCCTAGTTCTTTTCTATGGCGGCATGGTCCGAGTCAAGAGTGTTCTAAATATGATGATGATGTCATTTGGAGCATTGGCACTTGTATTTGTAATTTGGATTGCATTCGGATTCTCACTTGTATTCGGAGATTCTGTCAATGGTTCTGGTCTCATAGGTGACATCACGCAGTTTGCATTTCTAAATGGACTAGATAGTTCAGAAGCGGTTATTGGAACAATTCCTGCCGCAGTTTTTGTTGGATTTCAAGGAATGTTTGCAGCTATTACTGTTGCACTGATTTCTGGTGCAATTGCTGATCGTGCAAAATTTGGCGCTTGGATGCTATTTGCTGGCATATGGGCAACACTTGTTTACTTTCCAGTCGCTCACTGGGTCTTTGCATTCGATGATTTCGTTGCAAAAACTGGTGGTTGGATTGCAAATGATCTAGGAGCTCTAGATTTTGCGGGTGGCACAGCAGTTCACATCAATGCAGGTGCAGCAGGTCTGGCGCTAGCGATTGTTCTTGGTAAGCGCGTTGGATTTGGAAAGATGCCTATGCGACCACACAACCTTCCACTCGTGATGTTGGGTGCAGGTCTGCTCTGGTTTGGATGGTTTGGATTTAATGCTGGATCTGCAATTGCATCAAATGGCACCGCAGGATTAGCTCTGCTCAACACAATTGGCGCAACAGCGGCAGCAGTTTTGGCATGGCTGCTAGTTGAAAAACTACGTGATGGACATGCAACAAGTCTTGGCGCTGCATCTGGCGTAGTTGCCGGATTAGTTGCGATCACTCCTGCATGTGCTGCAGTTGATGCCTCTGGCGCTCTGATCATCGGTGCAATTTCAGGGGCATTTTGTGCACTGTCAGTAGGACTAAAGTTTAGATTCGGCTTTGATGATTCATTAGATGTCGTTGCCGTTCACCTTGTTGGTGGAATTGTTGGAACACTTCTGATCGGCTTTGTTGGATCTGACGTTGGATTATTCAATGGTGGAGGAACTGATCAGCTTGTTAAGCAGGCTATTGGTGCAGGTGCTGTTCTTGCCTACTCCTTTGTTCTTTCCTATGTCATAGCTAAGTTGGTTGATCTAACAGTTGGTTTCCGAATTAGTGTTGACCAAGAACTAGCAGGTATCGACTTAGCAATCCATGCTGAGCGAGGTTATGAGTTTTCAGATAACAACCAAGGCAATTTCCTAGCTAGTTCAAAGGGGGCATAAGAATGAAATTAATTACTGCAATTATCAAACCGACCAAACTTGATGATGTTAAAGATGCTTTACATGCTGTTGGAGTAAACGGAATGACGGTTTCAGAGGCAAGTGGTTTTGGCCGTACAGGTGGCCACACAGAGGTCTATCGTGGAGCTGAATACACGGTTAATTTAGTTCCAAAAGTTCGCCTCGAAGTTCTAGTTGATGATAAAGATGTTGACTCCGTGCTTGGAGTGATCGTTAAATCGGCATCGACAGGCTCTATCGGTGATGGAAAAGTCTGGACGACTCCTGTTGATCAAGTAATTCGAGTGCGCACAGGAGAGCGTGGGTCAGAGGCAATCTAGTAACAAGAGTATGAGTATCTGCGATAGCCGAAATCTTTGAGACGGGAGCTATCGCAGATACTCATGTGAAATGTGGTGGCTAGTACTGATCATTTCGCCACTTCTCCTAGCTCTGAAGTACTCTGTTCCTATTATGTTCGAATCGTTAGCCTCCAAATTTAGCGGTGCCTTTTCATCGTTGCGCGCTAAAGGCAAAATCTCTCCAGCAGATATCGATACGGTTTGTAGTCAAATTCGAACAGCACTTTTAGATTCAGATGTAGCCGTGCAAGTGGTCGATAAGTTCATTCTCGATATTAGAGAGAAATCCTTGAATGCTCTTCCCACTTTACAATCAGGTTCAAATCAAGCCAATGCGATTTTTGAGATAGTGAATAAAGAGTTAGTTGCAATACTTGGGGGAGCTACTCGTCGCATTCGAATGGCAAAAAATCCTCCCACTGTAATTATGTTGGCGGGACTTCAAGGGGCAGGTAAAACAACGCTGGCCGGTAAATTAGCCAAGCACTTTGCCGATCAGGGAGATACACCCATACTTGTAGCAGCTGATTTGCAGCGACCAAATGCGGTAACTCAGCTTCAAGTAGTTGGACAATCAATTAATGTTCCTGTTTTTGCACCAGAAGTTGGAAATGGTGTTGGCGATCCAGTTACAGTTGCAAAGGCTGGTGTAGATCATGCCAAATCCAAACTGCATAGCGTCGTCATCATTGACACGGCCGGCCGATTGGGCGTAGATGAAGAGTTAATGAAGCAGGCATCAAATGTACGTGATGCGGTCAATCCACACGAAATACTTTTTGTTGTCGATGCAATGATTGGCCAAGACGCAGTTCCTACGGCACAGGCCTTTTTAGATGGCGTTGGATTTGATGGTGTAGTACTGACAAAACTAGATGGTGATGCCCGAGGCGGTGCAGCGTTATCAATCGCATCCCTGACTAAACGCCCAATTATGTTTGCATCCAGTGGTGAAAAGATGCAAGATTTTGATGTTTTCTATCCAGAGCGGATGGCCTCACGAATTTTGGGCCTAGGTGATGTTGCAACGTTAGCTGAGCAAGCCAAAAAAGCTTTTGATTCAGAGAGCTCTGCAAAACTTGAAGAGAAGTTTGTGCGTGGCGAAGATTTCACTTTTGATGATTTCTTGGAACAACTGCAAGCGATGTCAAAGATGGGCAACATGTCCAAACTGCTAGGAATGCTTCCAGGAGCGGGAGCAATGAAAAAGCAGATTGAAAATTTCGACGAAGGCGAGATTGTTCGCTCTAGGGCAATAGTTGAATCAATGACTCCTATGGAGCGATCAAATCCAAAACTGCTTAATGGATCACGACGTGCTCGAATTGCACGTGGAAGTGGTCGCAATGTTTCTGATGTGAATAACCTTGTTGATCGCTTTGCAGCTGCACAAAAATTAATGAAACAAGTCAGGACTTCAGGAATGCCACCTGGAATTAATGCGGGTGGAATGCCTGCAATGTCTGCAGGATTCGGTGGCTCCACCAAAAATAAGTCGAATTCGAAGAAGAAATCCAAGTCTGGCAACCCCGCAAAGCGAGCGCTCGAAGAGGGATTGAAGTAGAAACCCAGCCTTTGCGCTGGCTTATTTGCCCCACGAGCTGGATCTAAGGCAGGCTCGATTTCCTTCTCGGCGCTGTAGATGGCAGAATTGTGAGCCTGTTGATGGGGCCCTCTACCCCCGTTCAACATCCATTACCGATAGTTACGAATTTTGATTGCGCACCCCGCTGCATTCAATACTTGTGACACACAAATACAGGAGTACAACTTTCTTGGCTACAAAAATTCGTTTAATGCGCATGGGCAAGATCCGCACACCATTTTTCCGTGTTGTGGTTACAGACTCACGCAAGGCACGTAACGGTCTTTCAATTGAGGAGATCGGTCGCTACGTTCCAGGACAAGAACCATCACTTATCGAGATTAACTCTGAGCGCGCTCAGTACTGGCTCGGAGTAGGTGCACAGCCATCAGAGGCAGTTGCAGCACTTCTTAAAGTAACTGGTGATTGGCAGAAATTTAAGGGCCTTCCAGGAAGTGAAGGAACTCTTCGTGTTGCCTCAGTTAAGCCAGCCAAGAGCGTTGCATATGAAGCTGCAATGAAAGCAGCAGCAGCTGAACCTGCAGAGGGTGCAACAACTATGAAGAAAAAAGCACAGGAAAAGCTTGCAGCAAAAGCTAACCCTGTTGCCGAAGAACCAGTTGTTGAGACAACACCAGAGGCAGTTGTTGAGACAACACCAGAGGCAGTTGTTGAAGCAACTCTAGAGGCAACTCCAGATGCTGTAGCAGAGCCAGTTGCAGAGGTTTCTTCAGAAGCGGCGCCTGAATAACAATGATGGACGAAGCCTTAGAGCATTTAGTAAAAGGAATCGTTGATAATCCTGACGACGTAGTAGTCAAGGAAGTTAATCATCGACGAGGAACAACGCTAGAAGTTCACGTTAATCCAGAAGACATTGGAAAAGTTATTGGCCGAAATGGTCGCACTGCAAAGGCGCTTCGCACCGTTGTAAGTGCGCTCGCAGGTCGTACAGTGCGCGTCGATCTAATCGAGACCGACGAAGCAAGATAACAATGCGCCTTCTCGTGGGGCGAATAGGTCGTGCTCACGGAATTCTTGGCGAAGCAACGATTGAGGTTCGAACTGATGAACCAGATCGTCGCTTTGCTGTTGGAAGCAAAGTGTCGACTGATTCCCATGGTGAATTAAAAATCATCTCTGGTCGGGTTCATAACGGAATTTTACTTCTTGGCTTCGATGGATTTATCGATAGAAATGCAGTTGAAAAGCTTCGAAATACACTTTTGTATGCAGAAGTAGATATCAATGAAACTAGTGATGTTGCTGATGAGTATCACGTCCTTCAACTTGTGGGATGCCAAGCGGTACTTGAAAATGGCGAAGTTTTTGGTGAAGTAACCGATGTCATTAATCTGCCTGGACAGGATTTGCTTGCGATAAAGACAGATGAAGGTGAACAGCTGATTCCCTTTGTCCATCAATTGGTGCCAACCGTCGATATTAAGAGCAAGAAAATTACTGTGATACCACCGGCTCTTATGGAGCGAGATTAAATGAAAATTGATGTAGTCACGATTTTTCCTGAGTACCTAGCACCGCTGCAACTTTCTCTTCTTGGAAAAGCACAAGATCAAGGAATTGTAGATATTAATGTTCATGACTTGAGATCAAAAGCAACTGATAACCACCACGCTGTCGATGACACACCATACGGAGGCGGCGCCGGAATGGTGATGCTGCCGGAAATATGGGGGCAGGCTTTAGATCCATTGATGAATCAAGATTCTGATCTGATTATTCTTACACCAGCAGGAAAGCGTTTTGATCAGTCGATGGCTGCAAAGTTTTCTCAAGTGTCACACCTTGTTTTTGCATGTGGGCGATATGAAGGAATCGATGATCGCGTTCGTATGCACTATGAAAACACAGGACATCGAGTTCATGAGGTATCAATCGGTGACTATGTCTTAGGTGGGGGAGAAGTAGCAGCATTAGTGATGATCGAGGCAATTACGAGATTAATTCCTGGAGTTCTTGGAAATCCCCAATCACTTGCAGAGGAATCACATAACGATGAGGGTTATCTTGAATACCCTAATTTCACGAAACCTGCAGACTGGCGTAACTTACAGGTGCCAGAAGTTCTACTCAGTGGAAATCATAAAGAGATTGAAAAATGGCGCGCAGAGCAGGCCATTGAACGCGCAAAAAAGAATCGTTAAATACCTAAATCTATGAAATCTATGGAATCAAGTAGAGTTGGCAGCATGTGCAGAGAGTTAGAAGTTAAGCTGCCATGACACGTTCCTATTTAGTAGAAACCTATGGATGTCAGATGAACGTCCATGATTCAGAGCGAATTGCAGGTTTATTGGACGAGGCAGGCTATGTTCCTGTAACTGAAGGAGAACAAGCGGATTTAGTTGTTTTCAACACTTGCGCGGTTCGAGAAAATGCAGACAATAAACTCTATGGAAATTTGAGCTTTCTGGCACCAATAAAAAAGGCAAACCCCCATATGCAAATTGCTGTTGGAGGTTGTCTTGCTCAGAAGGACCAAGCCACCATTATTAAAAAAGCTCCATATGTCGATGTTGTATTTGGTACTCACAATGTTGGTTCATTACCTGTGCTCCTGGAGCGCGCTCGAATTGAAGAAGAATCTCAGATAGAGATTTTAGAAGCGTTGGAACATTTCCCTTCAACCTTGCCAGCACGCCGGCTTTCAGCTTTTTCATCATGGGTATCAGTATCTGTAGGGTGCAACAACACATGCACCTTTTGTATTGTCCCAACTCTTCGCGGTATTGAAAAAGATAGAAATGCCGAAGACATTCTCAATGAAGTTAAAGCCTTGGTTGATCAAGGAGTAATAGAAATTACTCTCCTAGGACAAAATGTAAATGCCTACGGAGTCGATTTTTCAGATCGCGGTGCCTTCGCAAATCTTTTGCGATCCTGTGGCCAGATAGAGGGCTTGGAGCGGGTTCGCTTTATGTCTCCCCACCCTCGAGATTTCACAGATGATGTCATCGATGCAATGGCACAAACATCTAACGTAATGCCCCACTTGCACATGCCCCTTCAGTCGGGATCGGATCGAATTTTGCAACAAATGAGACGCTCTTATCGAAGCGATAGATACCTGGGAATTTTAGATCGAGTGCGTAAGGCGATGCCTCAAGCAATGATTACAACTGACATCATCGTTGGATTTCCCGGAGAAAGTGAAGAGGATTTTCAACAAACATTAGATCTATGCACGCAAGCAAGATTTGCTGCTGCCTATACATATCAGTATTCAAAACGACCTGGAACACCTGCAGCAACAATGCCTGATCAAGTGAGCCAAGAAGTAGTGGGCGAAAGATACACACGCCTTCATAATCATCAGCAGGAGATATCTCTTTCAGTTAATCAAGAAAGTATTGGCTCAATTCATAAAGTCTTAGTCGGAGATTATGAAGGTCGCAGGGATGAAGCGCAGTCTCGTTTAACCGGACGCAGTGAAGATTTTCGCCTTGTTCACTTCGATAACACCACTTTGGCTAGACCAGGTGATGAAGTGACTGTAAAGATCTCACAAGCTTCGGCGCATTACTTAATTGGAGATGCGATTTCAGTCCGACAGACAAGAGGGGCGCAGGCACATCAAGATCGAATTGAGGGCAAGGGTAAATCTGCCACGATGCTTGGAATTCCTTCGGTTAAAAAATGAATGTGATTGTCATTTGTGGAGCAACTGCTACTGGAAAGAGTGATCTTGCAGTTGCATTAGCACGTGAAATAGACGGTGAAGTAATTAATGCAGACTCCATGCAGCTATATAAAGGTATGGATATTGGTACGGCAAAGATCACTCTTGAGGAACAACAGGGCGTTCCGCATCATTTAATGGATCAATTGGATGTTACAGAAGATGCCAACGTTGCCTGGTATCAGGAAAAAGCTCGTGAGAAAATCACAGAAGTTCATTCACGCAAAAAAAATGCAATCATTGTTGGTGGGACCGGACTTTACATAAAGGCAGTTTTGGATGATTTGAATTTTCCGGATACAGACCCTGTGGTTCGCACAGAACTTGAACTTGAGTATGCGACAAAGGGCATTGGACCACTCTTTGAAAGATTAGAAAAGCTAGATCCAGCGGCAGCTTTAGCAATAGACAAAGCAAACTCTAGAAGAGTTATTCGCGCTCTTGAAGTTATAAAGATTACAGGTAAACCATTTACTGCAAACTTGCCTAGGAAAGAAAGTACGAGATACCCAGAGGCCTTGCAATTTGGTTTAGTGATGGACCGTGAACTCCTTGGTGAAAAAATTTCAGCACGTGTTGAAAGAATGTGGCAAGCAGGTTTTGTTGCAGAGGTTGATTCATTGATCGAAGCTGGAATTACTCGTGGCACCACTGCTCAAAAGGCCTTGGGGTATTCACAAGTTATCGCTTACAAAGAGGGGAAAATCTCGGAAGATGAGGCCATCGAAGATACCAAGCGTGCAACACGCCAATATGCGCGCAGACAAGAAACCTGGTTTTCTAGAGACGAGCGAATTATGTGGATCTCACCAATACAAAATCGAATCGAACGCATTCTTAATTCGTTAAACTCATCTACATGATTGCAACATATGGGCACGG
>CAEZTK010000005.1_pt1 | contig 23071 bp, 22 predicted proteins | sample 7264201 | NCBI WGS metagenome assembly CAEZTK01 (sample SAMEA6813801, study PRJEB35770) | uncultured Actinomycetes bacterium | biome: Freshwater; feature: Freshwater reservoir; material: water | place: Czech Republic | collected 2015-06-16 | depth 0.5m m
AAGCGAGAGTCTAAACCAGATTTCCTACTCTGATTACCGACCCAGTACCTTTAGCCCTAACACCTGCGGGTGTAGCTCAATGGTAGAGCCCCAGCCTTCCAAGCTGGCCATGCCGGTTCGATCCCGGTCACCCGCTCCAAGTTTGTTTATCCGATTACCCCGACCTGAATTTTTGTATATGTCCCACTGGCAGAAATACTTGCTTCGAAATTTGAACCTGAGGTCAGGGTTGCAATCAAAGAGTATGGAGTTGCTACTGAAACTCCATTCAATACCACGTCCGCAATTACGGAAACATTAACTCTGTTGGTCCCCGAATAAACAGAACCGGTCGATACGACATAACTTGTTGTGATTCCTGGCGCTCCGCCGTCAGCTGCAATGGATAAGCCAATTCCATAACTCGGAGCAGAGGCATTTACATCAAAAGTCCTTATTAAAACTCTGACAACATAAGACTTTCCAGCTTCAAAACTTCCAAAAGCATTAGACACTGTTGTGCTTCCTGCTGTACCTGGAAGTAATGCAGCAAATGAAATTGAAGATTGTGATGCAGAGATACTTCCATTTGTACCGGCTGCACCTGGCGCACCTGCGGTTCCGGGAGCACCTGCAGCACCAGGTAAACCATTGGTACCTGTAGCGCCAGGTAATCCATTGGTGCCAGCAATTCCCGGTAAACCTGCAGCACCTGTTGCTCCAATAGCGCCAGGTAATCCGCGAGGTCCAATCACTCCAGCTGCTCCTGCTGTTCCAGCGGCACCAGTTGTTCCAGTTGCACCTGGCACAGTGGGATTTACCTTTGTTGGCAAAGCACGCAGAGAAGTTGTCAGTTTCCATACTCCATTTGTTTTTGGTCCGTAAAGATTTGCATTCTTTGTATCGATGTAAAAATCACCATTAATACCAACCGTTTTCGATGGAACTCCCACTCCACTAAGGATTGTGTTTACAACTGTTGTACCCGTTCGACCTGCAGCTTTATTTGAAAGATTTGGTGCAGCAATAGCTGTTGGTGCCAGCACCAGAACAAGCACTAGGGATAAAGCCATCAACCCTTTATTGGTTTTCATAAACCACCGAATTTCTGTGAGGAAACCCAGTCTCGACCCCTATTTTCTGGATGCGAATAAGGAGTTCCTACGCGCAATCACACTTGCGCAAGGGCTGTCCCTAGCAATTCTGAGTTCAAGACTGAGCGGATTTTAAGGTCCACCTATCAGATTCCACAGTGAACTGCTGTTTATTTGGCACTAGTCCATGACACCTAGTCAATGTACATAAATTACTTCCTCCTAAGGTAAGAGAAAAGCCCGCCACGTGAGAAATCACAAGGTGGGTTTTTCTTTGCTCATGGCAAGATATCCATATGCGCATTCATATCGGAAGTGATCATGCAGGGTTAGAGCTAAAGGCTGCACTTGTTGAGTACTTACAAAGCAAAGGTCACGATGTTAAAGACCACGGACCACATGTTTATGATGCAGTAGATGACTACCCGGATTTTTGCATCCCTGCAGCGATTGCAACTGTTGCAGATCCTGCATCACTAGGAATTGTCTTAGGTGGATCTGGAAATGGTGAACAGATTGCGGCAAACAAAGTTAAGGGTGTTCGCGCAGTTCTTGCATGGAACGTTGAGACAGCAAAGCTTGGGCGAGATCACAACAATGCAAATGTAATTGGTATCGGTGGTCGTATGCACAGTATCGATGAATGCAAAGCGATTATTGATGCCTTTATCCAGACACCATTTTCAAATGATGAGCGCCACGTTCGCAGAATCAACAAAATTGCTGCCTATGAAAATCAAGGAAAGCTTTAACGCCCTTTATTGCGCTATGTAATACATATCGTTGACAGCGTGATCCTTATCAATACCCTGGTCTTCAAAGCGTGTTACTGGTCGCCATTCTGGCTTTTCGATCACTCCCCCAGTAAACAAATCTGAGTTAGAAAAAACCTCTTGAATTGCTATTGCATACGGCACCCAGTCGGTTGCAATATGAATAAAGCCGGCCTTTTTTAGCTTGGGATGAATCAGCTGTAAAAATCCATCATTTACTATGCGGCGCTTGTGATGTTTTTTCTTCGGCCATGGATCAGGAAAAAATAGATGGATTCCATCTAGGCAATGGTCAGCAAACATGTGCTCCAAAACAACGTGCACATCGTCTTCAATAACTTTCACATTATTCAGTTTGTCTTCATCAATTCGTGCAAGCAGTTTGCCGATCCCGGGTGGGTGAACATCAACTGCGATGTAGGCATTGTCTGGATGGTTTTTTGCAATGATGGCCGTTGCCTCGCCCATTCCAAAGCCAATCTCCATGATTATTTTGTTGGCCTTTGGAAATATCGCCTTTAGGTCGATGATCTCTTGTTTAAATTCAATTCCATGAACCATTTGAAGCGCCGTTTTTGCTTGGCGCTGTGCAACGGTAATTCGAGAGCCTCGAATGCTGTAGCTACGAACCGTTGGGCGTTCCATGGGCTAACTCTGTCATGGTTGGATTAGAACCTACAAAGCCCCGAAGGAGTCACAAGTGCCAGGACTGAATTTAAGCCGTGCTGAAGCAAAAGAGCGCGCTGACCATTTATATGTCCATAGCTATGTCGTGACCCTTGATGTAACCAAAGATGAAGAGGTTTTCTACTCAAAGTCTGAGGTTAAGTTCTCTTGTAATAAAAAGGGTTATGCCACATTTATTGACGCAGTTGGCCGTTCTGTAATCAGCGCGACATTAAATGGTCAGCCTGTTGATACAACAAGCTTTGATGGAGAGAGCATCTTTCTTACTAACTTAGAGGAAGAAAATTACTTAGTCATTGAAATGCAGGCCGAGTACTCCAAATCAGGTGAAGGCTTGCAGCGCTCTGTTGACCCATCAGATGGTGAGGTCTATCTCTACTCGCAAGGTGAGACTGCCCATATTCGAAACATGTTTGCTTGCTTTGATCAGCCAGCTTTAAAGGCCACCTTTACATTACATGTAACAACTCCTGGGCACTGGGAGGCTGTTTCAAATAATCCTGTTGAGTCGAAGACTGCTAAGGGTGAATTTGTAGAATGGAAGTTTTCAACCACTCCGCGAATTTCAACATACTTAGATGCGCTGATCGCCGGGCCTTATTCATCAGTTCACGATGTTTATAAAGGCGTTAAAGAGATTCCGATGGGGATTTACTGCCGTAAATCGATGATGCAGTACTTAGATCCCGATGATATTTTCTTAATTACCAAGCAAGGCTTTGAATACTTTGAAAAGACATTTGGTCTGGCATATCCATTCGAAAAGTATGACCAGATCGCAGTTGTTGATTTCAACTTTGGCGCAATGGAAAATGCAGGAGCTATTACTTTCCGCGAAGATGTTTTAGTCTTTCGCAGCCATGTTCCTGAAAAGGCATACCTTGCACGGGCAAATACCATTTTGCACGAGATGGCCCATATGTGGTTTGGAGACATGGTCACCATGTCTTGGTGGGATGACTTATGGCTTAACGAATCTTTTGCCGAATGGTCTTCATATTTAGCTCTGTCAGAAGCTACTAGATTTAAAGGTGCTTGGTCAGAGTTTAACTGCGCTAGAAAAAACTGGGCCTACCGTCAAGATCAACTCTCTTCAACACATCCAATCATCGCCGACATGGTCGATATGGAAGCGGTTAATGCAAACTTTGATGGAATTACATATGCAAAGGGTGCATCTGTCTTGCATCAACTCGTTGCACACGTTGGTCGCCCGCAGTTTATTGCGGCGCTACAAACCTATTTTGCAAAGCATGCTTGGGCCAATACAACTCTTGATGATCTACTTGTTGAACTTGAAGCATCTAGTGGTCGCACATTAGATGCATGGGTTAAAACCTGGCTACAAACTGCCGGAGTAAATACTCTGCGACCAGTTTTAGACATCCAAAATGGTTCTTATACAAGCATTGCTATCGCTCAAGAGGTACCGCTTATTCCACAAGGATCAAAAGAATTGCGTCCGCATCGCTTGGCAGTTGGCCTTTATGACATAACCGGTGATGCGTTAAAGCTTCGTAAATCGGTAGAACTTGATGTAAATGGAGCGCTGACAAAGGTTGCAGATTTATCCGGTGAAAAAACTGCAGATCTTTTGCTAATCAATGATCGAGATCTTTCTTATGCCAAACTTCGCTTTGATGATCGATCTATTGCAACCCTGAAATCACACCTTGGCGCACTTAACGATGACCTTGCGCGAGCACTTTGTTGGGCAGCCGTGTGGGACATGCACCGTGATGCAGAGATCTCAACAAGTGATTTTATGCAGATAGCTTTTTCTGGCCTAAAGGGTGAAGCCGATGATGCAATCGTTTCTATTGTTTTAAGCCAATTGACTACTTCGGTGGAAGCATTTGCAACCGATGCAAACCGCGATGGATACCGTGAGAAATTTGCCGATGCACTATGGCACTTAGCAAGTGGAGCAAAACCTGCCAGTGATTTGCAGTTGATCTATGCCCGTGCTTTTGCAGCAAATGCATTCACGCCAGATCAAATCTCTAATCTTCGTGAAGTTCTAAATGGCTCGATAAAAGGATTAAAGCTAGATACCGATCTGCGTTGGTACTTACTGATTGCTCTTACAGAACGTGGCGCAACAACTAAAAGCGAGTTGGAGGCAGAACTTGCCAAAGACAACACAACCACCGGCAACATTGCATTTGAGACTGCCCTTGCCGCTTTTCCAAATTCTGAGGCCAAAGCATATGCATTTAACAAAGTTCGCGATGAGTCTGCTGCTACCTCTATCCGCTCTGCCCTAGTTTCCGGATTCCAGCGACCATCACAGCGTCATCTCTTAACTCCATTTGTTGATCTTTACTTTGATAATTTGATAACCGAATGGGATTCAAAGTCCTATGAAGGTGCAGCAAAGTTTGTGACGGGCATGTATCCAAGTTGGGTGGTCAGTGATTTAACTGTTGAAAAGACAAATGCGTGGCTAAATGGTGTGGGCAAAGATGCACCGGCCGTTTTGCGCAAACTTGTTAAGGAATCTCAGGATGGCTTAATACGTGCGCTGAAGGTTCAAAAACTAGATAGCTAGATTCTTGTTATGCCGCATCGGTCGCGGCTTTAATCTGGAATTGATGTGTGTTTGTTAATTACTCGATATGAGTTACGACAGATTGGCCAGCTTTTCTTTTCTTGCGTGGCATCACGGCAACATATGAAAGAAATGAAATCACGACAAACATAACTGTCGGAATAACTACAAATGTAACAACAGTTTCAAAAACGCTGATTCCTGGGCCAGGTAAAGATCCATCTTCAATTCTGTACATGGGTGTAAGTGTAATTTACTTATGCAGTAGCTGCAGCCACACCAAATGGTTCCAAATACTGCAACCATCTGTGATCTGTGCGACCTGTTCCCAGAATTCTCCATGCTGCGCCAACTGGTTCGCGTGGCAAAGTACGCAGGCGCCAGCCCATCTCTTTTAATTGCTTATCAGCCTTTAAGTGATTGCACTTATGGCAAGCAGAGACAACGTTTTCCCAGTTGTGGCCACCACCGCGACTGCGCGGAATAACGTGGTCAATCGATGTTGCAGGAGCAGAGCAATAAACACAGCGATTGTTATCACGGGCAAAGATTGCACGGCGAGAAAGTGGAACTGCATGTCGATATGGAATGCGAACAAATTTATTGAGGCGCACAACAGAAGGAAGTGCGACTTGGCCACCAGAAAAACGAAGCACATCACCAGAATCTTCAACCATTGTTGCGCGGTGATTTAAAACAAGGATTAACGCACGGCGATCTGTCACAACACCTAATGGTTCATAAGTGGCGTTTAGTACCAACGTACGAGACATACCTGCTCCTGATCTAGCGCGTGGCTCGCGCCGATTGGTTTATCTTGCACCAAAACACCCGAGCACGCATGCATTTAATCGCAGTATTTTGGTAAATGTTTGGATAAAGTCTCGTCATTATGAATGACTCCTTGCGTGGCTTCCTCGAATGGATGGCCGGGACTCCCCTTCGAATCCTGATCATCCTTGTATCGGCCGGATTGGCCCAAGCCTTTGGCTCCCGAACAATTACGCGAGCGATGAACAAACTTGCCGCAGCCGATTTAGTACCAGGGCCTCGCAACATTGTTGCTCGCCAAAAAGAGCGAGCAAGCACTATTGGTGGAGTTTTATCTGCAACGCTAAAAGTTGCAATCTGGATTATCGCAATTGCAATGGCGCTCGGCGAATTTGGATTTGATTTAGGACCACTGATTGCATCAGCTGGTGTTGTTGGAGTTGCACTTGGTCTTGGCGCACAGACTCTTGTTCGCGATATTTTGTCCGGAATCTTTATGCTGATTGAAGATCAATATGGTGTTGGTGACACAGTTGATGTTCTAGAAGTTCAAGGAATAGTTGAAAAAGTTGGTTTGCGAGTAACTACCGTTAGAGATTCTTCAGGCACGCTTTGGTATCTGCGTAACGGCGAAATCTTAAAGGTTGGAAATCAATCTCAATCTGGTTGATTAACCATGGCATCTGCTGCCATCTCTAGGTAGTCCCACAGTTGTTCTTTTAACTCTTCATTAATTTCAACGCCATCTACTGCAGTTTTCATTGCCCGCAACCATGCATCCCTTGCTGCAGTATCGATTGAAAATTGGCTATGTCGCATTCGAAGTCGTGGATGGCCCCGATTTTCTTGATACGTTGTTGGCCCGCCCCAATACTGTGCAAGAAACCACTTTAACCTTTGGGCGGCGCCCTTCATATCTTCATCTGGATACATAGGCCGGAGTATTGGATCAGTTGCAACAACTGCATAAAACTGCGACGTTAAATCTGCAAAGAATGCATCGCCGCCAACTTGTTCGTAAAAGCTACTCATGCTTGCTCATCATCATACTTATTACGCAGATTTGCGTGATGCCCGGTTCATTGTGATGGAATACATTGCAAGAATTGAAATAGGAATGGATGAGAGAAAACAGAGCCATCCATAACTAAGCGTTCCGATAATGACACCGGCTAGCGCTCCTCCACCTGCGCCAGATAAATTCATTACTAAATCACTGGCACCTTGTGAAGATGCACGGGTTTGAATATCTACACTTTCGGACAAATAAGCAGAGCCGGCAATTAATGTGCAAGACCAACCTAAGCCCAATAGAAACAGCCCAATGCCTAAAGTAACTGCATCATCGGCCTTAGCAGTACCTGCGATGAGGGATGCCGCCAACAAAATCATGAAGCCAATTTGAATTACTCGTATTCGCCCGATGCGATCGCTGAGAGCGCCAACAACAGGTGAAAACACATACATTCCAAGCACGTGAACGCTAATGACTAATCCAATTACAGAAAGCGTCACATCAACGTGGGTCATGTGTACCGGTGTCATCACCATTACAGAGACCATGGCGACGTGGCCAAATGCTATGGAGAGAATTGCAAACAAAGCTTTGGGATTTCGTCGAATGTGAGCAAGTGCGGCTTTTGTTGATTTCTTTTTTGTCTCTACTGAGTCATTTCTGTGAGCGACTAAATATGGATCAGGTTTTAAGAAAACAAGAATGACTAGTGATGCTAAAGCCAACGTAGTCATAGAAACTAGATAAGGCCCAACTAATCTGGGTAATCCAAATGCTTCTGCAATGTTGCCAGAAGGTTGCATCAAGTTAGGGCCAGATACAGCGCCAATTGTTGATCCCCAAACAACAAATGAGAGTTGCTTTGCCCTTGTTGAATCTGTCGCAAGATCAATTGCTGCAAAGCGTGCTTGATATCCGGCCGCAGATGCAGAACCAACTAAAAATGCGCCCATCAAAAGAAGTACAACGTTATTGAGTGCTCCTCCAGTAATTGCAATAACTGAACCAATGGCACCTGTTGTGTAGCCAGTAGAGAGAGCTAAACGTCGACCACCTTTTGCAGTTAATCGCGCTAAAGGAAGCGCCATAGCCGCTGCCCCTAAAACTGCACTTGTGCCGGCTAATCCAGCCAGAGTCTCTGATTCGGTAATCGATGCAACTAATAAAGATCCAGCGGCGATTGTTCCAGCGATTCCCACACCATTGAGAACTTGAGAGAGAGCAAGAGTCTTTACAACTTTTCGTTGAATTTCAGATTCACTTACTTCAAGGTGAGGCATTAGTAAATCCTACTGCTAGCAGGAGCAATTACTTCTAACCACGTTGACTGCACGCCTTTACGCGCCGCATGGACTACTTCTCTAGATATTGAGTCAGGAATGTGCGCTCGTTATCTGTTAGTGGTCGAGATTTCTTAGTCTCTAAAGAAACAGCAACTTGAACGCTCTTTACGCGCGCAACTAGTACGCCTTTATCCAAGATGTCACATGTCATCACAAAGGATGAGGTGCTAATTGAATCCACCCACAAAATGACATCAACAAAATGTCCACCAACATAGATCGGTGCGATGAAATCTACCTCTGCTCTTGCCACAACCATTGCAATAATCGAAGGTGGCTCATCTTTGCCATCAAATTGCACAGTAGACCACTGAAATCTTGCCTCTTGTGCATAGACCAAATACTTAGCGTTATTTACATGGCCAAATGCATCGACATCATCCCAGCGGACAAACTGCTTACATTCATATTTCATTTTTTGATCAACTTTCTATGTTCAATGACTAACGAGTCAGTTTTCTATATGTCATGCGATGAGGACGAGAAGCTTCGGCTCCCAATCGATCGATCTTGTTTGCTTCATAACTTTCGAAGTTTCCTTCAAACCAGAACCACTTTGCATCTCCTTCGTAGGCCAAGATGTGAGTTGCTACACGGTCCAGGAACCAACGATCGTGAGAGATCACAACGGCACAACCTGGAAATTCCAACAGTGCATTTTCAAGTGAACCTAACGTTTCAACATCAAGGTCATTTGTTGGCTCATCGAGAAGTAACAGGTTTCCTCCTTGTTTTAAAGTAAGAGCCAAGTTCAAACGGTTGCGCTCTCCACCAGATAAAATTCCAGCAGCTTTTTGTTGATCCGGACCTTTGAAACCAAAACAAGAAACATATGCTCGAGATGGCATCTCTACTTGTCCAACTTTAATAAAGTCTTGGCCATCAGAGACAACTTCCCACAAAGACTTCTTAGGATCGATTCCCCCACGACTCTGATCCACATATGAGATCTTTACTGTTTCACCGATCTTTACTGTTCCAGAATCTGGTTGTTCCATTCCCATCAACGTTTTAAACAATGTTGTTTTACCGGCGCCGTTTGGACCGATGATTCCGACGATTCCGTTTCGTGGCAAAGTGAAAGATAGGTCATCGATTAAAACGCGATCGCCAAATCCTTTAGTTAAATTGTTTACTTCGATAACAACATTTCCAAGGCGTGGCCCAGGTGGAATTTGAATCTCTTCAAAGTCTAATTTGCGAAGCTTATCGGCCTCAGATGCCATCTCTTCATAGCGGGCAAGACGGGCCTTAGATTTTGCTTGGCGTCCCTTTGCATTTTGACGGACCCATTCCAGCTCTTCAGTTAAGCGCTTTGCACGCTTTGCATCTTTTTGTCCCTCGACTTTAAGACGGGCTGCCTTTGTTTCAAGATATGTTGTGTAGTTACCTTCATATGGATATGCGCGACCACGGTCTAGCTCCAAAATCCACTGTGCAACGTTGTCCAAGAAATATCTATCGTGCGTAATGGCCACAACAGCGCCTGCATATTTGTTCAGGTGTTGTTCTAGCCACAAAACAGATTCTGCGTCCAAGTGGTTTGTTGGCTCATCTAGCAGCAACAAATCTGGAGCCTGCAATAAAAGTTTGCAGAGAGCAACGCGGCGCTTTTCACCACCGGATAAAACTGAGACATCTGCATCTGCCGGTGGGCAACGCAGTGCATCCATTGCCTGCTCTAACTGTGAATCAAGCTCCCATGCGTTGCGATGATCTAACTGTTCTTGCAGCTCGCCCATTTCGGCCAGCAATTTGTCATAGTCAGCATCTGGATTTGCCATCTCTGCACTGATCTCATCAAAGCGTGCAAGCATTGCAACAGTTTCTGCAACACCTTCTTTTACGTTATCAATTACATTTTTTGATTCATTAAGGACTGGCTCCTGCATCAAGATTCCAACTGTGTAGCCAGGAGTTAAATACGCCTCACCATTTGATGGTTGCTGTAATCCAGCCATGATCTGCAAAACTGTTGACTTACCCGCACCATTGGGACCAACCACACCAATCTTGGCGCCGGGATAAAACATAATCGTGACGTCATCAAGGATGACCTTGTCACCGTGCGCTTTACGCGCCTTCTTCATCGTGTAAATGAACTCAGCCATGGAATGAAACCTTAGTGGAAGTGGCGGGTAGACTTAGCATTGACGACCCACTACAGGCGCCTGTAGCTCAGTCGGATAGAGCACCCGCCTTCTAAGCGGGTTGTCGCAGGTTCGATTCCTGCCAGGCGCGCATGGCTAATGAACAAGCAAACCTGATCTGGATCGACTGCGAAATGACGGGACTTTCTCTTGAAAAAGATGTCCTTGTAGAAATCGCTGTATTAGTTACCGATTCAGAATTAAATGTAATCGGTGAAGGTGTAGATGTGGTCATTAAAGCATCGCCAGAACAGTTAGCCGGTATGAATGATTTTGTAACAACCATGCACACAACATCAGGATTGATCACAGAGATTCCAAAGGGCATTTCAGTTAAAGAGGCAGAAGATCGAGTTCTTGCTTATCTAGAAAGCGCATCAACACAGCCTGGAAAATCACCGTTAGCCGGAAACTCTGTTGGCGTTGATAGATCTTTTATTGCACGTGATATGCCACGTCTCAATGAATATCTGCACTATCGAACAGTTGATGTCTCATCGATTAAAGAGTTAACCAGGCGCTGGTTTCCTAAGGCATATTTCAACGCCCCAGCAAAAACTGGCAACCACCGCGCCTTGGGTGACATACAAGATTCCATTGCAGAGTTGGCCTACTACCGTCAGGCTGTATTTATCTCAGCGACCGACTCTGATGAAAACACCTCAGTAAAGCAGGGGCCAACCACCCCATAGAAACGGGTAGACTTTGCAACACATGGTGGACGTAGCTCAGCTGGTAGAGCACCCGGTTGTGGTCCGGGATGTCGCGGGTTCGAGCCCCGTCGTTCACCCCAAGTTTTCATTGTTACATCCGTAGCAATTTTTAAGTCAATGACTGAAGAAAGTTGTGAACATGATCTTTGATGTGATCATTGAAATCCCAGCTGGCTCCCGCAATAAATACGAAGTTGATCACGTAACAGGTGAAATTCGACTTGATCGAATGCTTTTCACATCTACTCGTTATCCCTATGACTATGGATTTGTTAAAAACACATTGTCATTAGATGGCGATCCCATTGATGCTTTAGTGATGCTAGATGAACCTACATTTCCTGGTTGCGTAGTATCGGTACGAGCAATTGGAATGTTTAACATGACCGATGAGGCCGGCGGAGATGACAAATTGCTCTGTGTTGCAGCTGGAGATATTAGAAAGAATTTGCTTCAAGATATAACTGATGTTCCAGAGTATGAACTATCTGAAATTCAACATTTCTTTGAAGTCTATAAAGCGTTAGAGCCAGGTAAAAGTGTTTCTGGTGGCAACTGGGTTAATCGCGCCGAGGCCCATGCCGAAATCGAGCGATCCCGCGATCGCTTCAAGAAATCTCACTAACACCTTCAGGCTTTCGCTTACTTTCTAAGGGCATTATTTGAGTGTCGCGGATGTGCATCTTGGCCAACTTTGCTGATAGGTTTCCACCTGCGTTCAAGCACTTAGGTGCACGAACGGGTTGTTAGCTCAGTTGGTAGAGCAGGTGACTCTTAATCACCGGGTCGGGGGTTCGAGTCCCTCACAACCCACTTATGCGTTTAATTGGCGGAATATTCGCCGAAAGTCGGCGGTATATCCGCATGAATTGAAAAAGATATACGCCCATATCTGACCTAAATCGACACATCTCTAATCATGTGCTGGAAAAACTTACCCGCTCTACTCCCAGGCATTTTTTCACCAGCAAAAGTAAATCCTAAAGATTCATAAGCTTTTATTGCTAATAAATTATCAACCCAAACCCCAAGTCCCTGTCTTACCCAGTCTTTTTGTTTAGAATGATTATCAATGTAGTTAAATAAAGCACGCATAACTCCATTTCCTCTATAACTTGGATCAGTCCAACATCCACCTATCCAGCATGTTGCGCCATGATCACCATTTAATACTTCGATATACAACATTCCAACATCCACACCATTTATTGATGCGACTATATAATCCTCTTTTTCAAATAATTTTAGCCAAACTTCTCTTGACTGTTCTTCTACTTCCACCAAAGCTGCACCAAAAGCCTCTGGATTTTCGATTAATGCACGAATTCGAATTGCTCTTAACCTTACCCATTCATCTGGGCCAAGAAGAGAAACTTCCACTTTTTTATTCACATGTACAGAGTAAATTACAGAAATGCTTTTTGGAAATCCCGCCCAAATCCATCCTAAATCTGTTCAAAATCTAGTAATTGTCAGCGCCCATCCCAAATATGGGTTGTGGATCAAGATCAATTGAATCCATATGTGGCCTATGAAGGATATGTAGTTCGAGTCCCTCACAACCCACCACAGTTCGAGTAGTTCCTCAAAAATATTGGAACTACTTCTTCTTATATCCCTTAGGACATTTAGCGTTTGGACCAGATACTTTTTTGGTTAGATTACCTTTTATACAGGCTATAGAAGAAGCTGGCTTTTTAGTAGTAACTTGTTGGGTTGCAAAAGCCTCAGCTTGCTTGATTAAATCAAGATGCTTATAGATTGGAGAAAAAAATCCAAAAGAATCTGCATCATTTTCCTTTGTTTTTGAGTCTCCGGCACCGCAGGCATAAACATTCGTACCATTCAACCCTTGACCAAGATAGAGGATAGCGCCGTTATATGTAGTCGTAATTGGACCACCAGAATCACCTGAGCAAGGTTTGTGGTTGGAGATAATCGTCTCCTTTAGGACGGCTCGTTGGTTGCCAATCAGCCACTTAAAATGAGAATCAGAAAAAGGAGTGAGATTCATTCTCATAATTCTTGGGAGCTCACTGGTCCTTTGATTTGGATTATTCCAATCTTTCTTGCAAGGGTTTTTCTCACCAGAAGAGCAACGATCTCGATACTCGCCATATCCGTGCATAGATATCTCAGCTTTGACGGCAACAAGCTCTTGTTCAATTTCAGTAGTTAGTAACTTAGAGGGTTGCATCGAAACTAGATCTTTCTCTAGGACGTAAACAATGAAGTCGTTAAGTCCACCCGAGCTAAAGTCTGCAACAAATGTTTTAATCACCTTTACTCTGCCAGTAAAGTCTTTGGCTGATGAATTTGGTCTACCTACCGTTATAACATCTGGTTCATTTAATATTCGATAGCCATTACTATCAAATTTGTAGTTAGAGTGTGCGGCAGTAAAAACAATTCGCGATGAGTACAAATAACCTGACCAACTCGCCGCATCATAGTTACCACCGTATATTGGTACCACTCTTGGATTATCGAGATTAACTTGCGCATTTAATCCAGCCTGAGCGACAGGGGCGGAGGAGAAAATCAGCGCGCTCATAGCCAAAAGGGCCAGAGCAACTTTGCGCATAACTCAATGTAACAGCCAATCTTTCTCTGTCAATAGTTTTACAGAGTCCAAGCTCCCGAAATTGAGTTCAAAATCTAGAAAATGTCAGACACAATCCCTAATGCGGATTGTGGATCAAGATCAATAGAATCCAAATGCGGCCTGTTAAGGATATGTAGTTCGAGCCCCTCACAACCCACTTAGTAAGTCCGAAAGTTTTATTTGACCCAGATTTCAACGCGTCGATTCATGGCTAAATCCGAAGCAGAATTACCAGTCGCAACAGGTTTTCTAGATCCAAACCAACCAATCTGTATCGTCTTTCCCTTTAACATCGGGCGCAAGAATTTAGCCACAGCTTGGGCGCGCTGCTGTGAAAGTCGGGTGTTGTTTACTCCACCTCGGTTATCGGTATAACCATAAGCAAGAACCACTTTTTTTCCAGAAGAATTGATTTGTATCGCTAGAGTTTTTAATGATCTCTTGGTGGAATTACTTAAGGCAAATGAACCCGATGCCATGTAAACAGTGTGCATTTTGAGCATTTGCGCACTTGGTTGTGTGTTGTTGGACAAGATTGGATTTGGCGTAGTTGAAGTTGTAGAAGTAGGTGTTGGATCTGGTGCTTGTGGTGGTGAAGAAACTGAATTTGCTGACCACTGGGCTGTAAGTGTGATGTTACGAGTTCCAACTGTGTAGGTATCACCAGGCTGATAGGCCGCAGAACCATCATTCCATCCACCGAATGTGAATCCAGATCTAGATATTCCCTCATCGCTATCAAGGATTAATTCATAACTTTCAGGGTAGAAGGCAGTTGCTGACGAAGGCGTTCCACTTCCCAACCCTTGGGAGTAAGTTACTGAAAAAACAGCTGTCCACTGTGCCGTCAAAGTAATATTGCTAGTTCCAACTGTGATTTGAGAATCTGGTAAGTAGGTAAAAACTCCAGTCTTCCAGCCATCAAATTCAAAACCGGCTTTAGTAACTGCCGCACCAACTGTAAAACTCTGACCTTGCCTAAGCGCACTCTGGGTTGGAGCTGTCGATCCGCTAGAGACATATTCAACTGTGTAGGTAATTGGGGTCCAACTGGCAGTGAATATGTAATTTGAAGTAGTAACTGCAGTTTGAATTCCATCAACTAAGTTGTTTGAATCAACAATCGATGCACCAGCTTGATCTTTCCAGCCTGCAAAGTCATAGCCTGAGCGTGTAGGTGCTGCATTGAGTTGTATCACTTGGTTAATGGTGCATCTTTTCGAACTTGAAGTACATTCAGCATCATTTACGGTTTCTATGCCTGAGAAGGTTCCCCCGTTGACTACATATGTGACTTCATAAAGCTGAACCCACACAGCAGTAAAAGTCAGATTCGAAGTTGCAACGGTAATAGTCTCACCGGCCTTGTAAAGAATGCCATTACTACTCCAGCCTGCAAATTGGTAGGCGGTAGATCCGTCGTTTGACCTAGTGATTGCATTTGCAAGAATAAATGTCTGCCCAGTTGTCAATGAAGCCTGAGTTGGGGTTGTGTTTCCACTATCTGGGTTGTAGGTAATTGTGTATTGAACCGGAGCTACAGCGTTTACTGTTGTAGTTAATGTTGAAGAAAGAGCCGTTGATGTCTCTCCCGTTCTTCCGCCAAACTCAATTAGATATGGATTTCGATTAGTACATGGGAGATCGTTCCAAAGACCCTTTGCACCTCTCCAATTGGTTACAGCACAATCTGCGCCAGGTTTACGGTCATTGTTTGGTTCGCCGCCACTCCAAGATGAATAAGCAGCATTTGGCCCTTGTGCAATTTCACCTGTTCCTATAGGAAGTGGATTTTGTGCCGCTCCATTCCAGATCCATCTTTGCCCAAGAGCTCCTGTATATGAATTTCCCGTGAATCCCCCTGGTGATTTGGCAGTGTCTGCATCTTCGGCTGCGCCAATCCAAACATTGCTTGCAGATGTTTCATTCGCGATGAATGCATTCTCGGCTGCGCTATTAACTTCAGCAAGATAACCCTGTAATCCGAACAAGGTTGTAGCTTCGGCAGTTGTTCGAGCGTCCGACCAAGGTGTTCCTGTTGCAATTAATCGATAATAGTGACCAGAGTTTGCATCATAAAACTCATTTACACCTGGGGCGGTTGAGATTCCAATGCGGATACTTACGTTTTCTGCCGCAGTTGCAGGTCTCCAGGTAATTGATGAGAGCGCTGAAGTGATTGCCGCGAATGAACCTTTGAATCCCAGTTTTGAAGCTGAATATGATGTGTAGCCAGAAATTAGAAATGTGCTGCCTCTGATTGCAGAAAGAGTTCCATTTGTCACATCTACATTCGTAGTCGCATTAACGAACTTTACCGTTACTTGATAGCTTTTTGTTTGATCAAAGTTAGCAAGGGAAATTCCTAGATTGGTTGCACTAGTTGTAGAAAAGTCGCTGGTGCCAATTGTGATAGTGGGTTCTAGACTAGAAACGTTGACAGTTACTGTTGCAAGATAAGGTGTATTGATGTCTGGATCGCCTTCTTCTGAGGCATCTGGTCCATATGTTCGAATAACCCATGTCATGTTTTCAAAGGGATCCTCACTTGTATCTGAGGAAATTCCTTCCGAGATGAAATAGCTCCATTGCTTAGGGCCGCAATTTCCACTTTGATAATCGCTAGCCAGTGCTGCATTTTTGTAGAATCCACAGATCATGAAGTCATCAGGAACATTTGTAGTTATAACTGAGTAGATAGGATCTTCATCGGCGCCAGTTGGATTCATGGATGAAAGAGAAGCAGAGATGTTTGCACTTACAGCAGATCCAACTTGAAATGTGAAATTATCGCTTGTGACCGACTGTGAGTAAGAATCGGTAACTCTGAGTTTTACACTATATGTTCCTGCATTCGTAGGAGTGCCCACGAAGCGATTGCCACTACTTAGAGAAATTCCTGGGGGCAACGATCCCTCAACTAATGTGATGGTCTTTGCACCTTGTGCGAATGAAAAAAAGCCTTTATTTGCAGGAATTCCAACATTAAGCGCATAGGTTTCAGATTCAATCTCTGGTTGTGCTGGTGGTGAAATCTCAAAACTAATTGCTACTGTGTGGCTTTGAGCACCATCCACAACCCTCAATGAGAATGAATAAGTTCTTGTAATAAGAGGCGCTGTTGTTGTTGGCGTCCCAACTAATTGCCCTGACTCATTTAGAGTGATTCCCGGTGGAAGATTGCCTGAACTTACTTCTAAAACTGGAGTCCCAAACCCAAAGAAATTTACAGCTTGAGAGAAAGAAACCCCTACGGTCCCCGAAAGAGTTGATCCGTTTGAAGGAGAAAGAATAATTGGAGGGGGTGTACTGCCTGTGAGTTCTCGAATATTAGGCAATATTGTTGGAATCACTAAATTGAAATTACTGAAATTTGCTGATGTTACCCAGGCAGTTGCGCTCGAAGGTACGTCCTGTAAATTTCCTGGGCCATTGTAGTTATTTATAGTTGGCGGCGCACCCTCGAAAATCATGTATTGAATTCCACTTTGAGAAAAAGCCACACTACTAATTAAGTAAAGACTGCTTGACAGAGTAATACTCTTCAATCTTTGAGTCCCAGCAAATGCAAAGTGTCCGATGCTCTGAAGATTTGAATTTGGAGCAAACGTTACAGAAGTCAGGTTAGCTGCATCCCAAAAGGCACCGTACATAATTGTTGTAACACTTGCGGGAATGGTCACACTTGTTATGCCAGAGTTTTGAAAAGAACCCATTCCATCTGGGAATTGCCCAATAGTTGTAACGCCACTTTCGATCACCACATTTCCGCTACATCTAGATCCATCAGTCAAAACACCATTTTCTGCGACATAACAAGTTGGAGAAGTCGCGTTGGCTGGATCTACCGAAAATGACAGCAAAGAACAAACCAGCGCTAGAGAAATAGACAGGGGCGTAAAACCCAATTGCGTAAATTTTCTATTTTTCACATTTAAAGGGTAAAGATTTAGCGAAAACTGTTTTTTTGGGGTCGCGTGTTACCCGAACACTCCTGAAACCCTGCGTGTAATACCCGAACATTTCGGATCAGATCGATGCACCCATTGCTACGCTTTATGGATGAACCAGAGCCAGATGACGATTCGGGTGTTGCTGGTTGAAGATGATGACTTCACCCGCACCGTGGTGTGTGAGATGTTGATAGCAGCCGGAATTGAAGTTCATCCGGTGGGCTCGGTCGCCCAAGCAATTGAATCAATAAATAGCTTTGACCCTCACGTGGTTTTGACTGACCTTGATCTTGGCCATGGTCCAGACGGTGCGGATTTACTAACAAAAATCTCAGATGAATACCCTTGGATTGGGATGGTCATTATGACTGCACATTCATCTCCTGAATTAGCTGTTAATGATGCATCACGCATTCCTGAGCAAGCAGGGTATATCGTGAAATCGGAACTTCACTCAATTCAGAACTTAATTACTCTTATTGAAGAATCAATCATTATGCCTGGAAACTTTAAGGGCAATTTTGTCCCCACTGACACAAAAGCAACAATAACTTCTAGTCAAGCCGAAATTCTTCGAATGATTGCTGATGGACTTTCGAATTCATCTATAGCCGAAACCCGCGGAATATCCTTACGTGCAGCAGAGGCGTTAGTACAAAGAACATTTGCCGCCCTTGGCGTCAACGGTGATCCAAGCATTAACCCTCGCGTTGTTGCAGTTCGAATGTGGCAGCAAGGAAAAGTTGTAGTCAAGTAAGAATGCGCATTCCTAATCTAGGTTTTAACACCAAAACCCCTTACAAGGTTGATTTCGCATTAGTGCCCGCGGTGATCGTATTAATTGAGTTCGCAATCTTTATTACTCAATTTTCACAAGGAGTTAACAATAGTCTTGGCAACCTGGTTCTCATGCGCATTATCCATACTCTTGGAATGGTACTTATCGCTATTTTGGTATGGAAAGGCTTTCAGAAATTCAATAAATCTGAACTCAATTTCCAAACCTTGGCGATTACAGGCGTGTTGTTTAGTCTCGCCGGCGATTTAACACATGGAATACTCGCTTCGATTTTTGGTATTGAATTAGTTAGCTTTTATCGACGTCTCGGAATCATTTTGATTCAAGGTAGTCTCTGGTTTCCGGCTTTTGTAATAATAGGTGGATATCGGAAAGAGATTTTTCAGCAGTTTAAAGAATATGAGAATCGACTTGTTATTGCTACCCGTTCCAGGGGTAGAACGTCCAATGAATTTCGAGAATTACAAGGAGAAATTCAAGAAGGTATTCGAAAAGAATTCTTCGCTACTTGTATTGATCTAAAGAATGAATTAGATAAGAACATGCATGCAGGTGGCAACATAGCTGATCAATTCAGCGTAATTAAGCCCCAACTATCAGGTCAAAAGCTTCGAACATTTTCACGATTACTAGAAAGTTCAACATCTGGTAATGACGCAAAAACACTATTGTTTAGGTATAGGCACTCCATTATTTTGTTCTTCCAGCAATTTAGGATCATATACACATCTGCAGTACAAAAAGCACCACTTCGAAAAAACTCTTATTCATTGATGCTTATCGCTCTGGTTACGCCTACATTGATCAATTTCTATTCAATCACAGAGTTTCTAATTTCATATCCAGTTTTATTACTACTTTTTTTTGGCTTTTCGAGCTTAATCATCAAAACTCAAAAGAGTGATTCACTAAATGCAATAAGGAATGGCTCAATTTTAATTTTTGTGACTGGCTTTTTGCCGATGATAATCAAGTTCACTTGGCTGGCCATTAGCTACAATCCCCAAAGTGTATTTTCTATCATTTTGACTGCTCTCGCGTTACCTTTGGCATTTTTTGTCTCTGTCGAACTTTTACAGGTATTACGACCAAGTGCACTTACATTGATTCGCAATGACGACCTAAGGGCAAATAGAAGTTTAGAGAATAAAGTGAGAAATGTTATTAGAGAAGAATTCGCTCGTAACTTGTCGCATGAATGGGCAGTATTTGTCCATGGAAAAATCCTTACTCGTCTGGCTGCAACATCGCTCAAGCTAGAGGTTGCTGCTAAGGCCGGGGATTCTGAAATGTTCAATGAGACTATGCAATCCGTGCTTTCGTTCCTTGATAGCCCTGATGCAGATTTTCAAACAGAATTGTGCGACCTTGAAACCGAGATAGATTCCCGTTTATCCCCCTGGCGAGGACTCATTGAGGTTTCTGTTCATATTGATGAAACGATTAAAGCAATCCGAAATTTACGAGTTCGTGAAGTTGGTCAAGTAATTGAAGAGCTAATTTCTAATTCAATTCGTCATGGAAAGGCTTCAAAAATCGACTTGAGAATTATCTCCTCCGGAGATCGAGAAATCGAGATTGAATCCGTTGATGATGCCACTGTTGCACCCCCTAAAATTAATAAGAATTTTGGTTTAGGGACGGTGATTTTCAATCTAGCCTCAGATGGCAGGTGGTCCATCATCCGGGAAGGTTCGTCGACAAGGTTTAGATTGGTAATGGAATTAGAACACTAGAATCATTAACAATCTGTCGATCTGGGATTTGTCTGAAGTTTGCCTCAATCAGTCTTAAAACTAGATTTTCCCGCTTTCGCTTTTTTCTTTTTACTCAGTCTCACGGGTAGCCTTTGTACATGAAAGGTGCACTCGCTCTTGCTGGTTCTGGTGAGTATCTACCTGTTATGCAAAGCCTGGAGCAATCGCTTTTAAGCAATGCGATTGAACGTGGCAAGAACAATACATATATACAGATACCAACAGCTGCTGGACAAGAAAGTGAAGATCGGCTTAGATTCTGGAAAACACTTGGCGCTCAGCAAGCCGATCGTTTAAATACCGAGCAAATTTTTTTACCTATCTATACCCGCGAAGATGCCATGAATGAAAGCTTTGCTCAAAAGATACAAGGCGCTGGACTTATCTATCTCTCTGGCGGGGATCCTGGATATTTGGCGCGCACATTAATTGATACTCCTGTTTGGTCTGCAATTGAAACTGCTTGGAACTCTGGAAGCTCACTTGCTGGATGCAGCGCAGGCGCAATGGCTATGGGTAAACATGTTCCTAATTTTTTTAGACCAAAAGAGGATGGCACCGATGGCTTTGGAATAATTGGTGAGATCCGAACAATCCCCCACTACAACAAGTTCTTTGGGTGGATTCCAGATGCTGCAGCTCGTAAGTTATTAACTGCCCCCGTTGGAACATCCGTTATCGGAATCGATGAATCAACTGCCTTAGTAACAGGGTTGAGTAGTGATCCAGATGTTAGTTTTGAAAACAAAAATTGGCGCGTGCACGGTGAAGGTCATGTTCATCTTTTGCGTGGAGAAGGCGATCACGCACATAAGTTTGCCCACGGAGAAATCGTCACGCTTTAATCTGAATTAACCTTGTAACTTCTTGATGTGTCGTGAATTCGATAATTTGAGGATTTGATGTAATGCAGCGACAACATGTGAACTTCGGTGCGCGGCAATCCACTTATATCCAAAACGCCCTAAAGGGCCAGATGCTATGACAAATAGTCCAAGCAGTCGGTTCCCACGCTTTTTCAATAGAAAGGCGATCGCTGGAGCACCAGCCAAAACAGAACCAGTTAAAATTACCTGTACTGACTTTGAACACTCTTGATAGGTCAGGCCATATTTTGTTAAATCTGCTTTCTGGAAAGACTTTGAATCCACATCTAATCTCTGCTCAATCCATTGAATGCTGGACTCACAGAATGCACATTCACCATCATATAAAACAATAATTTGATTTTCCATCGCAAGGTTAAGAGTACATGGCAGATGAAAGCGCAGTAAAGTAAAGCGATGGAGCGGCTCATCTTCGTAGCTTTTGATCATCTCAATGAAAACTACGGCGCCCTAAAAAATAGTGATCCTGCCAAGGATGTCATCGTCCTAGTTGAGAGCAAGCGCATGACAACGGGCCGAAAATGGCATGGACTGCGACTGCATTTTTTGATCTCATCTGCTCGCCACTTTGCAGCCCACCTAGAAAAACTGGGATACGCAGTCCGGTATGAAAAAGCTGCGACCACCATAGATGGTTTGCAAAAAATCAAAAAGGAATTTCCAGATTTACCGGTTATTTCCGCTGAGCCTTCATCCTTTCGCCAGTTTGCAACATTAAAAGAATTTGGTGTGGAGTTTGTACCTAATGACTTTTTCTTAACACCGCGGCCTCTCTTTGCAGAATGGGCAGATGGGCAAAAAAATTACTTGATGGAAAATTTCTATCGCCTTCAAAGAACGCGAATTAACGTCTTAATCGAAAAAGGCAGACCAGTTGGCGGTGCGTGGAACTTTGATAAAGAAAATAGATTGCCTCCCCCAAAAAACTACACCTGGCCCCCATATCTTCAACACTCACGAGATCAGATCGATAAAGAAGTTGCCGCAGAGATTGGTTACTCACCTGATGCAACGTGGGCAACTACTCGAAGTGGTGCACTTGCTCAACTGAAAAACTTTATTGACAATCACTTTGCCCAGTTTGGACCCTATGAAGATGCAATGGCTGCAGATAACTGGGCGCTACATCACTCGCTGCTGTCTCCATATTTAAACAATGGATTACTACATGCCCAAGAAGTTGTTGATGCGGCAGAGGCTGCCTTCAAAACCGGTGAGATACCAATTGCATCTGCAGAAGGCTTCATCCGCCAAATTATTGGCTGGCGCGAATATGTCAATGGAATGTATTGGTATCTAGGTCCGTACTACCGAGAGAATAACCAACTAGGTGCAAGCCGCCCATTGCTGCCGCTATTTAGTGACTCAACTAAAACTCAGATGAACTGCGTCAAAACAATCGTCTCTGACATAGAAAGCCGCGCATGGGTTCACCACATTCCTCGGTTGATGGTTTTGAGTAATTTGGCTTTGATAACAGGTACTAATCCGCAAGAGTTTTTAGATTGGATGCGAGAAGTATTTATAGATGCCAGTGAGTGGGTAATGGTTCCCAATGTGATCGGCATGGGTTTGCACGCAGATGGTGGGGCCATGATGAGCAAGCCTTATGCAGCAGGCGGTGCCTATATCTCTCGAATGGGAAGTTATTGCAAGGGCTGTGTTTATGATCCAAAACTACGCGTTGGTGAAACTGCATGCCCATTCACGACTTTGTATTGGGATTTCCTTGATCGCCACAAAGAAACATTTGTGAAAAACCATCGCATGAGCCAGCAGGTCAATGGATTAAAGAGATTGTCAGATTTGGATGCCTTGGGTGTTAGAGCTCAGCAGGTTTTAGAAGGACTTGATAAAGGGCTTATTTAGAAACCCCAATTAAGTACGGTGACTAAATTGGCGAGTTAAATGCGCTTGGCACCAACAAATGGTTTGCGACCAAAGCTTCGAGGAAACTCCACTACCTCAACGCGCTTGCCTGGACGTGGTGCGTG
>CAEZTK010000006.1_pt1 | contig 21966 bp, 16 predicted proteins | sample 7264201 | NCBI WGS metagenome assembly CAEZTK01 (sample SAMEA6813801, study PRJEB35770) | uncultured Actinomycetes bacterium | biome: Freshwater; feature: Freshwater reservoir; material: water | place: Czech Republic | collected 2015-06-16 | depth 0.5m m
ACGTTATTTGACCAGTTTTGGATGGTTGTGTAACGAACGCGCGCAGTCTTTTTCACAATAATTTCAACAACCGCAGGATGCAAAGAATCTGACTTATAGATAGGCGCCGTACAGCCTTCTACATAATGAATATATGAATCTTCATCGGCAATGATCAGTGTGCGTTCAAACTGTCCCATGTTCTCGGTGTTGATTCGGAAGTATGCCTGTAGCGGAATATCCACGTGAACACCCTTAGGTACATAGATAAACGAACCACCGGACCAGACTGATGTATTAAGGGCGGCGAACTTGTTATCTCCTACTGGAATCACCGTTCCAAAGTATTCTTTGAAAAGTGCTGGATGTTCTTTCAAAGCAGTATCAGTGTCTAGGAAAATTACACCCTGTGCTTCTAGATCTTCACGGATCGAGTGATAAACCACTTCGGACTCATATTGGGCAGCCACACCTGATACCAGTCGTTGCTTTTCTGCTTCGGGAATACCTAGTCGATCATACGTATTCTTGATTTCATCTGGCAGGTCATCCCATGTTGTTGCCTGCTTCTCTGTCGAGCGAACGAAATACTTAATTGTGTCGAAGAAAATTCCCGAAAGATCTGATCCCCAGTTCGGCATCGGCTTCTTTTCGAAAAGGCTCAGTCCCTTAAGTCTTAGATCCAACATCCATGCTGGCTCTGACTTCTTAGCGGAGATATCGCGAACAACATCTTCATTAATGCCACGCTTTGCATTTTCACCAATGTCACTCTTGTCCGACCAACCAAATTCATAGTTGCCAAGACCTTCGAGCTCTGGATGTGCTGTCGTCATGCGCGTTCCCCGTTTCTTGATGGTTTAGATTTCTTCTGAGAAGTTGAAGCTTTCGGTATAAAAGTTGTGCACACACCATCACCATGAGCAATAGTTGCTAGGCGCTGGACATGTGTGCCTAAAATCTTTGAAAGAGCTGAGGTTTCTGCCTCACATAACTGTGGAAACTCTGCCGCAACATGAGCGATAGGACAGTGGTGTTGAATTAACTCTTGGCCCATGGATTTGTTGTCCACACTTGCCGCGTAACCTTGCTCAGTTAAAAATGATGCCAAGGCTGCTGTCTTGTTTGTATTTTTACCAATTGAATCTATGGCCTTGCGTTCAATGTCATCAGCGCGCGATTGCGCAAATCCATCTACCAGTTGATTTCCAGATTGCGAGGACATGAATTTCAGCGCTGCAACCGCTAGATCGTCATATGAATGTTCAAAACGCTCGCGACCTTGATCTGACATGACAAAAACCTTCGACGGGCGACCTCTACCCCGAATTGAATTTGATCGCGGTTCACGTGCCTCAATTAATCCATCAGCAATCAGTAACTCAAGGTGGCGTCTGATACCAGTTGGTGTTAAAGCCAGTCGCTCTCCCAGGATTGCAGCAGTCGACGGGCCATTTTCTAGAATTGAGCGAGCAACGAGATCGCGCGTACGGGTGTCCTCCCCGGCGACTATCGACCCTGTCATTTTCACAACACTATTGTGTCGTAATTCGACACCTCATGCCAGTTGGAACGCGCATGACCTCACAGTCAATAGGCTTCACCTATGTCCCATTCTGTAGAGGCTAAGTCGCGATTTTCTGCAGCCAGGGTTCTGGTTCCAGCTAGTGCGGTGTTGCTATTTTTACAAGCTGCTTTGGTGGTCACAGGTGGAGCGGTTCGGTTAACGGGTTCTGGCCTTGGATGTCCAACATGGCCAGAGTGCACCACCGGGTCATACACCCCAGTTCCCCATCAAGCTGAACCAGTTCTCAATGTTTGGATTGAGTTCGGAAATAGAATGCTTACCTTCGCTCTAGTTTTAGCATCTCTAGTTGTGATCATCTCCGTACTAAAGAGCGGACGACGCGATCTTCGATCACTTGCAATGGGTCAGTTTTTAGGAATTTTCGGACAAGGGATTTTAGGTGGCATTACAGTGCTTACCGATCTCAATCCAATAACTGTTGCGCTCCACCTTTTGTTATCCATGGTCTTGATTGCTGGTGCATCATCTATTCATGTACGTAGGTTTGCTCCTTCGGTAAGTATTGAATCATCTAAGTTGACTCGCTCGTTGGGCAAGGCACACGTATCAATTATGTTTGTAGTAATGATTCTTGGAACCATCGTTACGGGCTCTGGACCTCATGCTGGTGATGCTCAAGCACCACGGTTTGATTTTGATATACGAACAGTTGCCATTTTGCATGCCGATGTTGTGATTTTTCTTTTTGGATTAACACTTGCGTTTTATGTAGCAGTCGGTACATCACCTCAGACTAAAATCAAATTACGCACATTCACAATAATTGCACTTGCGCAAGGAATTATTGGCTATGTTCAATATTTCTTGGGTGTACCTGCATTGATTGTAGGTTTCCATTCATTGGGAGCAGCGGTTCTTTGGATAAGTGCATGGCGGGTATTTCTTTCAACGAGAATAAGAATGGATACAAAATGAGCAGACCAGCAGGTTGGACAAACCTTGATGATCGCGCAGTAACTTACGCGCGAGCTTTGGCAGCTGACGCAGTCCAAAAAGTTGGAAACGGCCACCCAGGAACCGCGATGTCTTTGGCGCCGGTTGCATACACGCTATTTCAAAGGCATTTAGTTCATGATCCAAGCGACCCACAATGGGTTGGGCGTGACCGATTCATACTTTCTTGTGGTCACTCTTCACTCACTTTGTACATTCAACTTTATCTAAGTGGTTACGGTCTGGAGATGAACGACCTTGAAAACTTTAGGACCTGGGGTTCATTAACTCCAGGACATCCTGAATTTGGACACACAGCAGGTGTTGAGATGACAACTGGTCCACTTGGTCAAGGTGTTGCAACTGCAGTGGGAATGGCCATGGCCGCTAGATTTGAAAGAGGTTTATTTGATCCAGAAGCAGCCAATGCACAATCAATATTTGATCACCGTATTTGGGTTATCTGTTCTGATGGAGATCTTCAAGAGGGAGTAAGTGCCGAAGCTTCGTCCCTTGCAGGAACTCAAAACCTGGGATTATTAAATGTTATCTACGACGATAATCGAATCTCAATTGAAGGTGACACTCACAATGCCTTTACAGAAGATGTTTCCGCTCGCTACGTTGCTTATGGTTGGCATGTTATTGATGTGCCAGCGCAAGCAAATGGAGACGTTGATCTAATCGCTCTTGATGCTGCCATGAACGCAGCTAAACAAGAGGTGCATAAACCTTCTTTGATTCGTATGAAATCAGTTATTGCATGGCCAGCGCCTAAAGCTCAAGGAACAGCCGCTTCTCATGGTTCTGCACTTGGCGCCGAAGAGATTAAGGCAACTAAATTGGTACTGGGATTAGACCCTGAAGAAAATTTTGCAATGCCCGCAGACGTGCTCGCACATGCACGTGAAGTAAAAAAGCGTGGAGCACAAGTACGGGCAGATTGGGAAAAATCTTTCTCTATCTGGTCTCAGGCGCAGCCAGAGAGAGCAAAATTATTAATTCGATTAAAAGCCAGGAAACTTCCTGTCAATTGGGATAGCAGCATTCCAGAATTTGCTGCAGGCAAAGATCTTGCAACCCGTGCTGCCTCGGGAGAAGTTATTAATGCCATAGCTGAACATTTACCTGAGTTTTGGGGTGGCTCGGCTGATTTAGCAGGATCGAATAACACAAGTATCAAAGGTGCTCAAAGTTTTCTTCCGAGCTCCAGTTCTATCGACGGAGCAAATCCTTACGGACGAGTAATTCACTTCGGAATTCGAGAACATGCCATGGGTGCAATCCTTAATGGAATAACACTCCATGGACTTACTCGTAGCTTTGGTGGAACTTTTGCAGTCTTTAGTGATTACATGCGTCCTGCAGTGAGATTGGCTGCCCTTATGAACATTCCATCAATTTTTGTATGGACGCACGATTCAATTGGCGTAGGTGAAGACGGTCCAACTCATCAACCGATAGAACACTTTGCGGCTTTACGTGCAATTCCTGGTTTAGATGTCGTACGACCTGGCGATGCCAATGAGGTTGCACATGCATGGAAAACGATCATTACTCGTAATCGACCAGTTGGAATTTTGCTCTCACGTCAGAATTTGCCGGTACTTGATCGAACGATTTATAGCTCAGCCGACAATGTTTCAAAAGGAGCCTACATATTAAATGATGTGAAGGATCCTCAAGTAATTCTCATAGCGACCGGATCTGAAGTTAGCCTTGCTGTCGAATCAGCCAACTTACTTGAAACCAACGGTATACGTGCTCGTGTAGTCAGCGCCCCTTGTTTGGAATGGTTTGATGAACAAGATCAGAAATACAAGGATTCTGTACTTCCATACAACATTCCTAAAGTTAGTATCGAAGTTGGTATTGCGCAGGGATGGCATAAATACATTGGTGACAAAGGCTTAGCAATCTCTCTTGAGCACTACGGTGCCTCTGCTGATGCAAAACGGTTATTCAAGGAATTTGGTTTTTCTGCCGAAAATATTGTTGCGCAGATTAAGAAACTGGTTAGTTGAAAATGGATACAACTAGGTTAGATGAGTTGAAGGACTGTCCTACTTCAATCTGGTTAGATGATCTCTCTCGTGCAAAGATAACAGGAACTGATTCCCATTCCCTTCCCTCTCGAATCGCAACTTCTGCAGTTGTAGGCGTAACTACAAATCCAAGTATTTTTAGCGCAGCAATTAGTTCTGGCTCCGAATATGCCAAAGACATAGCGTTAATGAAGGGTTCTTCTGTAGATGATGTGATCGAAAAACTTACAACCGACGACGTGCGGGCAGCATGTGATCTTCTCCTGCCGATTTACAAATCCTCTAAAGGCGTGGATGGTCGCGTGAGTATCGAAGTTGATCCTCGTTTAGCAAATGACACTCAGGCAACAATTGCTGCCGGTCAAAAATTGTGGAAGATAATTGATAGAGAAAATGTGATGATCAAGGTGCCAGCAACTCTGCAGGGTTTACCCGCAATCACCGTACTTCTATCAAACGGAATTAGTGTGAATGTCACTCTGATTTTTTCTATAAAGCGCTACGGACAGGTGATCGATGCGTACATGAAAGGTGTAGAAGAATGCAGCGATCCTTCGAAGGTGCATTCAGTTGCATCGTTTTTCATCAGTCGAATTGATTCAGCAATCGATGCACAACTCAAAGGAATTGGTACACCCGAGGCTTTGCAATTACTAGGAAAAGCTGCGATCGCTAACGCACATCTTGCCTATCAATTATTCGAAGAGAAATTCAATTCACCCCGATGGGCTTCAATCGCGGCACAAGGCGGTCATAAACAAAGACCCTTATGGGCATCCACTGGCGTAAAGGATCCGAGTTATTCAGATACAACCTACGTCGTTGAATTAGTAGCCTCCGATACAGTAAACACGATGCCCCAATCAACTCTTGATGCGCTACTTGATCACGGTGTTTTGCGTGGGGACACAATTACTTCAAGATACCCCGACGCCGTAAATGTTCTTCGTGGTTTATCAGAACTGGCTATTTCACTAGATGATGTAACTGGCGAACTTGAAATTGACGGTGTAAAAAAGTTTGCTCAAGCATGGAATGAACTTCAAATCAACGTTAAGAATGCACTTCAATAATGCTGAAACTAAGTGGTGATGCACTTACTAAAATTAATCGAAGCTCCCCCGAATATAAAGATTTGTTGCAAGGGCACGCAAGACTAGCCAAGAAGGACGTCAGTTTGTGGGGGCCACAAGCTGAAGCAGAGGCAGCTACAAGGCTGAATTGGATAGATCTTCCCCATACTTCTCGGGATCTTCTTCCGGCCTTGGATGCATTGGCTGCAAAGCACCGAGATAAAACCGAAATCATCTTATGTGGGATGGGTGGTTCATCTCTGGGTCCTGAAGTTATCGCTGCAACATTTTCGAAAGAGCTTTTTGTTCTGGATTCAACGGATCCCAATTACATCCAGCATGCATTGAGCAAAGAGTTATCTAAAACTTTAGTAATAGTTAGTTCAAAATCTGGAACGACAATTGAAACCACTTCACAGCGATCAATTCTTGAACAAGCCTTTATCAGGGCAAAACTTGATCCGAGGTCCCACATAGTTTTTGTTACAGATCCTGGATCATCTCTAGATAAAGACGCACGGGATCATGGCTTCTCGGTGATCAACGCAGATCCAAATGTCGGAGGCCGATTTAGTGTGCTGAGCGCTTTTGGGCTAGTCCCTGCTGCGTTAATGAATATCGATGTCTCCGTCTTACTTGACCACGCAGAAGATACAAAAATGGAGTTTCTATCTAATCCTGAGTTGGTGTGTGACATTGCCTTCTTGTTGTCCCATATTGCCGGTCAATACATTTCATTTACTGATGCACGGAGCAATATGCCTGGACTAAGTGACTGGATTGAGCAATTGATTGCAGAATCCACAGGCAAGAACGGTGTCGGGCGACTACCCGTTGTAGTTCAGGATTCTAAACAACTGGAAAATGATGAAGTTTTTAAGGTCTCTTTTACAGGTAGTGCGGATCTAGTAGTTGAAGCTAATTTGAGTTCCCAATTCATTGTTTGGGAATGGGTAACTGCATTAATCGGTTTCGCCTTAAAAGTAGATCCCTTTAATCAACCGAATGTAACCGAAGCAAAAGACGCAACATCTTTACTCTTGTCACAGTGGAAAGGCGTGAAGCCTTCTTTTGATCCAGACCATATTGATGGGGAGGTTGAGATTTTCGGTATAGGAAGCAACCTCAAAGATTCTCTCGATAAATTAGTTAAAGCTATGCCACGCGATGGATACCTTGCAATCATGTCGTACCTAGATCGACGCGAAGACACAAGAGTTGCCGAGATTCAGAAGATTCTTTTGGAGAAAACAAATAGGCCTGTGACCTTTGGTTGGGGCCCTAGATTCTTACACTCGACTGGTCAGTTTCATAAAGGTGGCCAGCCCAATGGCGTTTTTCTGCAAATTACTGGAGACAGTGAGAATGATTTTGAAATTCCCGGTCAAGAGTTTAGTTTGCAAACTCTGATTGCTGCGCAAGCTCTTGGCGATGCAAACGCGCTGACTTCGAGAAAATACCCTTTACTTAGATTAAATCTTAGGAAACGACCTGAAGGCATCGCGAGCGTTTTGGATGCTGCTCAATCTTTATAGAAGTTTGTAGAAGTTTGTAGAAGTTCTTAGTCGTCTTCTCCGCGAAGTTTACGAAGTGCTTCCTCAAGAAGTCTTTCACCCTCTGAATCTGTACGACGCTCCTTAACATATGCAAGGTGAGTTTTGTATGGCTCATTCTTGATTGGGCTAGGAGGATTGTTGCGATCTCTACCTGCTGGATATCCACACTTTGGGCAATCCCATTCAGCTGGAATAACGACAGTTTCTTCTACTGCAAATGATGGGCGAACTTCATGACCATTTGCACACCAGTATGAAACATATGCGCGCGCAATCGAATCTCCACGTTCTGCCTCACCCATTGGGCCAGCTCCAACGCGACTTCCACGAATTGCACTTGCCATTTTGTTCTCCCTAAGTACTTAGTTCAATTCAAAGATCAACTTTAAAACGTAAACACCTACAAATTATTGTGAAATTACTTGAGCAAAAGTGAGAGAGCAACTACTAGAGAAAACCAGATACCACCGGCAACAATGGTTATTCGGTCAAGGTTTTTCTCAACAACCGATGAACCACCATAGTTTGACGAGATGCCACCTCCGAAGAGATCAGAAAGTCCGCTTCCCTTGCCCTTGTGCAGGAGGACTAAAAGAATCATCAGTGTGCTTGTAATCATTAATGCAATTGAAAGACCTAGTATCACTTTTCAAAACTCCTAGTTCGTAGAGGGTAAGGATACCCGCCTGACTGGCTAATTGTTTACTCTGCTACCGCGTAGAACTTGGCGATTTTGGCCAATTCCTCAGGATCCAGGCTGGCCCCACCAATAAGTGCCCCGTCAACATCTTCCATTTTCATGATTTCAACTATGTTCGAAGACTTAACAGAACCCCCGTAAAGAATTCGCATGTTGGCAGCGATGTCACTAGATCCTATATTTTCAATCTCTTCGCGAATAGCAGCGCAAACTTCCTGAGCATCTTCGGGTGTAGCTGTCTTACCCGTACCTATCGCCCATACAGGTTCATAAGCAATTACGATCTTCTTTAGCTCAGGCTTGGTGAAACCTTCAAGTCCCGCACGAACTTGGCGAACAACGTGGGATACATGCATACCTGATTCACGAACGGCCAAATCTTCTCCTACACAACAAATTGGTGTTAACTCGTTTGCTAGCGCAGCCTTAATCTTGCGATTGACCAAAGTGTCATTTTCATTGTGAACACTTCGACGCTCTGAATGGCCCACTACAACATAGGTGCAGCCAAGTTTTTTCAGCATTGATCCAGAGATATCTCCGGTAAATGCACCACTACTTTCAGGCGAAAGATCCTGCGCGCCATACTGGAGTCGTAAGCGATCACCATCTACCAATGTTTGAATAGATCGAATGTCCGTAAATGGAGGAATGATCGCAACGTCTACAGCGTCATAATCCTTATCAACCAAACCGTAAACCAGTTTTTGTGCAACGGCTATGGCCTCAAGATGATTCAAATTCATCTTCCAATTACCGGCCATCAATGGCTTACGCATCTATATCTCCTCTAGTTACTTGGAATTCTAATCTGTTCAATCGGTATTACCCCAAATCTAACGCTGTTAGCCCCGGAAGTTCTTTACCTTCTAAGTACTCTAATGAGGCCCCACCGCCAGTTGAGATATACCCAAACTGAGAATCCTGAAAACCCAAAGCACGAACAGCTGCAGCTGAATCTCCTCCTCCAACAACACTTATTCCCTTAACCTGAGTTAAGGCCTGTGCAATTGTTTTTGTTCCAGCTGCGAAGTTAGGGAATTCAAAAACACCCATAGGCCCGTTCCAAAAAACAGTTTTGCAACGAAGGATTTGCTCTGCGTAACTGTTGGCCGAAACTGGGCCGATATCTAGACCCATTTGATCTGATGGAATTGCATCGACCGAAACTAATGTTGGGGTCGTATCTGTAGAAAATGTAGGAGCTACAACGATATCGGTAGGCAGCAGCAAGGTAACTCCTAGTTTCTCTGCTTTTGCAATTAATCCTCTGACTTCTTCCAACATCTCATTTTCAACTAACGATGTGCCAATCTCCTTACCTTGAGCTTTAAGAAATGTGAAGACCATTCCCCCACCAATTGCCAATACATCAACTTTATTGAGGAGGTTTTCAATAACGGCTAACTTGTCAGAGGTCTTCGCGCCACCTAAGACAACTCCATAGGGGCGTTCTGGATTGTCTGTTAAGGTTTTTAAAACCTTAACCTCTGCATCAACAAGGGTTCCGGATGCATGTGGAAGTAGTTTTGGTAAATCAAACACGGATGCATGTTTGCGATGTACCGCACCAAAACCATCTCCGACGTAGAAATCTGCCATGGCAGCAAGTTCATTGGCAAAACTTGCACGCTCGGAATCGTCTTTACTGGTCTCAGCTGGTTCAAAGCGAATATTCTCAAGAAGAATTATCTCCCCAGGTAAAAGTGATGCTGCCAAATTGGCTACAGACTCACCTTTAACTTGGCCAGGAAATTTAACACTCTTGTCTAACAATTCACTCAGACGATTGGCAACCGGGGCCAATGAAAACTCTTCTGACGGTCCATTCTTTGGACGGCCGAGATGAGCGGCGATCACAAGTGAGGCGCCTTTACTCAACAAAAGTTGAATAGTTGGCAAGCTTGCTTTTATACGTCCGTCATCAGTAATGACGCCATTTTTAATTGGCACATTAAGGTCGCAGCGTAAAAAAACCCGCTTACCTTTTAAATCAACTGTTGAAAGTTCTGGCATTACAACGTTTTGCCAATAAAACCGATCAGGTCGACGAGGCGGTTTGAGTAACCCCACTCATTGTCATACCAACCGACAACTTTGACTTGATTTCCAATAACTTTTGTTAGGTCAGAGTCAAAAACACATGATGAAGGATCTGTCACGATGTCTGAAGAAACGATTGGATCTTCGGTGTAAGAAAGATAGCCCTTTAGTTCTCCTTGAGCTGCTGCCTTCATCGCAGCATTGATTTCTTGAACTGTTGCCTCTTTGGCCAACTCAACTGTTAAGTCGGTTGCAGATCCTGTTGGAACGGGAACGCGCATTGCGTAACCATCAAGTTTGCCTTTGAGCTCAGGAAGCACAAGTGAGATCGCTTTCGCTGCACCTGTTGAAGTTGGGATCATATTTGTTGCAGCTGCGCGCGCGCGTCGAAGATCTTTGTGTGGAAAATCCAGAATTGGTTGATCGTTTGTGTATGCATGGATTGTTGTCATTAATCCCTTAACAATTCCCCAGTTGTCATTAAGAACTTTTGCCATTGGGGCAAGACAGTTTGTTGTACATGAAGCGTTAGAAATAATGTGATGCTTGCTTCCATCATATTTCAAGTGATTTACGCCCATGACGATCGTGATGTCTTCATCTGTTGCTGGCGCCGAAATGATCACTTTCTTAGCTCCTGCAGTGATGTGTTTTTGAGCATCTACAGCTTTCGTGAAAATGCCTGTTGATTCAACAACTACATCGGCTTTTACAGATGCCCAAGGAAGATTTGCTGGATCACGCTCTGAAAAGATCTTTATTGTCTTACCGTCAACGGTAATTGAATCATCTGTGAAAGTTACGGGCAGGCCGAGGCGACCAAGGATTGAATCGTACTTAAGTAGGTGGGCAAGAGTCTCATTAGGAGTTAAATCGTTAATGCCTACGATATTGATATTCGGATTTGTAAGGCTGGCACGAAAAAAATTGCGCCCGATTCTTCCGAATCCGTTGATTCCTACATTAATCATGATTGAGTCCTTCGCAGTAGTGGGGCTCTAGGTTAAAACGAAGAAACCCCGTTTTTGATAATTGAAATATCTGCCACAACTTTGGGGTCTTATGGACAATCTTATCAGTGAGAAAGTCACCACAGTTGCTGCCTTTTCGATCAATTTAGAAGATCTGGAGACAACCCACTCTCAGTATCAGGGATTCCTAACTCTGCGGCGCGCTTATCTGCCATTGCTAGCAGACGACGAATTCTTCCTGCGATTGCATCTTTTGTCATCGCTGGAGTGGCAAGTGATCCGAGTTCTTCTAATGATGCCTGCCCATGGTTGATGCGCAGTTCTCCGGCCTCTTTTAAATGGTCTGGAATTGTGGGCCCTAATATCTCCATTGCACGTTGAACTCGGGCAGCTGCTGCTACAGCAGCTCGGGCTGAGCGACGTAGATTTGCATCATCAAAGTTTGCAAGTCGATTTGCAGTTGCCCTGACTTCACGACGCATGCGACGTTCTTCCCAGGCCATCACACTTTCATGTGCACCCAGGCGCGTTAGCAAAACTCCAATCGCATCTCCATCTCGAATGACAACGCGGTCAACTCCGCGAACTTCGCGTGCCTTTGCAGCAATTCCCATTCGGCGCGCTGCACCAACCAGTGCAAGCGCTGCCTCTGGACCAGGACATGTAATTTCTAACGATGACGATCGACCTGGTTCTGTCAATGAACCATGTGCGATAAATGCGCCTCGCCAAGCAGCTTCAGAGTCACAAATCGCAGCAGAGACTACTTGCGGAGGTAGACCTCGAACTGGACGACCATGTGAATCAACAAGCCCTGTTTGGCGCGCAAGTGCATCTCCGTCATTAATCACACGGACTACGTAGCGAGAGCCTTTTCGCAGACCACCAGAAGACAACACAGCCAAATCTGAGTCATGACCATAAATATCGGCGATGTCTTTGCGCAACCTTCGAGCACTTTGTGATGTATCAAGTTCTACTTCAATCACAATTTTTCCGGCCGCTAAGTGCAATCCCCCTGCAAAGCGAAGCAAAGCCGACACTTCTGCTTTTCGGCAGCAAGGCTTTGTTATCGCGATGCGAGAAAGTTCATCTTTAACAGATGCTGTCATTGCCATGGCGTAATCCAACCAGTTACGGCGATGGAATGTGGCTCAAACTTAAAAAATTTTTAGCCCTGCATCTCTAAACCTTAGGTTGATACTTGAAACCGTACCGAAAAGAAATGTGAAAATACTTACTCTCTACCCACGTCACGATGGGTTGGGTGAGCAGAAATATCATTTCCAATTTCGTTCAGTTGTCGCGCAATCTCGGCCGTAATTGCGACGCTTCTGTGTTTACCACCCGTGCATCCCACGGCGATCGTTACAAATTTTTTGCCTTCCCGAAGGTATCCCGTCAACATTGATTCAACAAGGTGCACATAGTCAGAGACAAACTCAGATACTCCCTCACTGCCTAAGACTGCAGAACTAACCTGCTGCGTTAATCCAGTGAGAGGACGAAGCTCTGGATTCCAGTGAGGATTTGGAATGAAGCGACAGTCCAGAACTAGATCTGCATCAACTGGAATTCCATATTTATAACCAAAGGAGAGAACATTTATTCGCACTCCTTTAACTTTACCTTTTCCAAAGATTTCACCCACACGCTTTTCCAACTGATGAACATTCAAATTAGTCGTATCGATTGCAACATCACACTGTGAACGGATCTCTTCGAGTTTGTCTCGTTCACGAGAGATCCCATCCACGATCCGATCATTACCCTGCAGAGGATGAGGTCTCCGTGTTGATTCAAAACGTTGAACCAATGCCTGATCTGTAGCGTCAAGAAAAACTAATCGATAAGGAAGTGACTCCGACTTTAACTGTGCCAACGCCTGTGAGAGCTCATCGAAAAACTCTCCCCCTCGCACATCAACAACAACTGCTAACTCTTTACCTTGTGGGCCAGTTCCTTTTGAAACTAATGCAGATAACAGTGAAGGTGGAAGGTTATCCACGACATACCAACCTAAATCTTCCAGTGCATGGGCAACCGTGGATCTACCTGCACCAGACATGCCAGTAAGAATCAGGGTTTCATGTGAACTCATGGATTAATTATCGCTGATTTCGCCAGTCTCGGCATTAACTTTTTGAGTAGAAATCGACTCCAAATGGGATTCAATGAGAGATGCGATTTTGCCTCCTATGCCTGGTGTTGCAGCAATCTCTTCAACAGTTGCCTTGCGTATCGCCGCTACGGAACCAAAATGCTCTAAGAGTGAGGCCCTTCGCGCAGATCCTAATTGCGGAATTTCATCCAAAATCGACTCCAACATTATCTTTGAGCGCCGAGAGCGATGGAAAGTGATTGCAAATCTATGAGCCTCATCTCGAATTCGTTGCAAGAGATATAAACCCTCACTACTTCGCGGAAGGATCAGTGGATCTTTAGAGCCAGGTACCCAGACCTCTTCTAATCGCTTTGCCAATCCACATAATGCAATATCTGTGATTCCGAGTTCATCCAAGGCACGTTGTGCAGCGTTGACTTGTGGTTGTCCCCCATCAACAACAATCAATTGAGGCGGATATGCAAACTTGCTGGGCTTTCCGCCAAGCTCTGCGACTTCGGCCTCATTTTCTTTGCGATCATCTAGCAAACGCTTCAACCTGCGAGTAATTACTTGATGCATTGCTCGAGTGTCATCAAAGCCCTCACTGGTATCAATAATGAACCGTCGATACTCGCTCTTCTTAATCATTCCATCTTCAAAAACCACCATGGATGCCACTACAGAGGTTCCGGAAATATTTGAAATATCAAAGCATTCAATTCGAAGTGGAGTTCGCCCTAAGTTGAGATGTTCTTCAATTTCGGTAAGAGCCTTACCGCTAACGGCAGCATCTGTTGCTCGCTTACTTAAGTATTGAATAAGTGAGTACTGAGCGTTTCTTTTGACAGTTTGCAATAGTTCAAGTTTTTCGCCTCGTTGCGGGGTCTTAATCTCTACTTTGGTGGACCCGATTTGACCTAACCATTGCTCTAACTGTTCTTTATCTGCAGGATCTGAACTGATGTAAATATGTCGTGGAACGGGTATCGCTCCTGTTCCATATATCGAATACAAGAGTGCAGTTACTTCATCTTGGCCTTCAAGCACCATCTCTTGATCTACTATCCATGACCTCGAGCCCTTAACTGAACCTCGATGCATCGAGAAAATCGAACCTGCTGCATGGAAACCATCGTGATAAATAGAAATGAAATCTCCATCTAGATCATCAGAGAAATTTCCCTCGGTCGATTTTTGAGCTTTTTCAAAAGATTCAATCTGATCTCTTAAGCGTGCTGCCCTTTCGAACTCCTCATTGGCAGCAGCGGTATTCATCTCTTCGTGAAGTTTAGGAAGGATATTTTCCATGCCAGACTCCATGAACTCGTTGAGTCGACCGGCTAATTTTTTATGATCTTCCTGGGAAATCCAACCAACACAGGGTGCTGCACATTTTCCGATGTCTCCCAATAAGCATTGACGTTTGCTGTGCTGTGCACGAGAGAAGTTCGACGATGAACACGATCTAACTGGGAAAACTTTGAGTAAGACATCAAAGGTGTTTCGTAGTGCCCACGCATTTGTATATGGTCCAAAATACTTTAGACCAGGTCGCTTATCTTTGCGTGTAATAAAGATCATCGGGTACTCATCATTAAGGGATAAAGCCAAGTATGGATAGGACTTGTCATCCTTAAACTGAACGTTGTACTTAGGCTGGTACTGCTTGATCCAACTAAACTCTAAAGCTAGCGCCTCTAACTCTGTGCTAACGATTGTCCAATCAACGCGCACCGCTTCATGAACCATACGGTTGGTTTTTGTGGCGAGGTTTGCTTGAAAGTAGTTGCTTAAGCGATTTTTGAGATTTTTAGCTTTACCAACATAAATGACCTTGTCCTTACTGTTGTAAAAGCGATAAACCCCAGGATGCTCAGGAATGTTGCTAGGCCGATAACTCTTCGGATCTGCCATCGGCTTACTTCTTCGCTAAAGCTTTTCGATTAGTTTTTAGAATCTCGGCTAAGAACTGGCCTGTGTAACTCTCTTTAACCACAGATACTGCTTCTGGAGTTCCTTCTGCAACAACCATTCCTCCGCGGAATCCACCTTCAGGTCCCATATCAATGACCCAATCAGAGCACTTGATGACATCTAAGTTGTGCTCAATTACCACAACAGTATTTCCAGTATCAACCAAACGGTTAAGAACTGTCAGAAGTTTGTTTACATCTTCAAAGTGCAATCCAGTAGTAGGTTCATCCAAAACATAAATGGTTCGACCGGTAGAGCGTCTTTGCAGTTCAGTTGCCAGCTTTACGCGCTGGGCCTCTCCCCCGGACAACGTTGGAGCCGATTGTCCGAGTCGGACATAACCAAGTCCAACATCGTTAAGTGTCTTCAAATATCTTGCAATTGCCGGAACTGACTCGAAGAATCCACTAGCCTGTTCGATCGGCATATTGAGTACTTCGGCGATTGTTTTTCCTTTGTAATGAACCTCAAGAGTTTCTCGGTTATAACGCGCTCCATGACAAACTTCGCACGGTACGTAAACATCAGGCAGAAAGTTCATTTCAATCGTGATGGTGCCATCGCCAGAGCAGTTCTCACAGCGTCCGCCTTTAACGTTAAAAGAAAAACGACCTTGCTGGTAGCCACGAATTTTCGCTTCACTTGTCTCAGCAAATAGGGCGCGAATTTTGTCAAAGACACCTGTATAGGTAGCTGGGTTTGATCGTGGCGTTCGACCAATAGGTGATTGATCAACATGAACTACTTTATCCAAAAGATCTATGCCAGTTACAGTTCTATGTCGACCAGGTACTAATCGCGCTCCATTTAATTTATTGGCTAGAGTTACATACAAAATGTCATTTACAAGAGTTGATTTTCCTGATCCACTCACGCCCGTAACAGAGACAAAAACACCCAAAGGTACTTCCACTTCAATGTCTTTTAGATTGTTCTCTTTGGCGCCTTTAATTACTAAGGTGCGTTTAGGATCGATAGGGCGGCGCTTCTTAGGAATATCGATTGATTTTCTTCCTGAAAGGTAAGCACCAGTAATTGATTCCTTTGACGCTATGAGCTCCTCGTAGCTTCCAGAAACAACAACATGTCCGCCATGTTCACCGGCTCCCGGCCCAATATCGACGATCCAATCAGCCGTACGAATCGTCTCTTCATCATGCTCAACTACTATTAACGTATTTCCTAAATCTCTTAGACGAGTCAACGTCTCAATTAATCTTTTGTTATCGCGCTGATGTAATCCAATAGAAGGTTCATCAAGAACATAAAGAACTCCCACTAACCCACTACCAATCTGTGTTGCAAGACGAATACGTTGTGCCTCTCCCCCTGATAGTGATCCCGCGGGGCGGGCAAGGGAGAGATAATCCAATCCAACGTCAAGAAGAAATCCCAAGCGAGCATGCACTTCCTTCATAACTCGCTCAGCAATCTGCGCTTCGCGTTTATTCAACTTGATCTGCTTCAAGAAAACAGCACAATCGGCAATTGATAATTCACAAATCTCGGCGATGTTCTTATCGCCAATAGTTACTGCTAAAACCTCGGGTTTCAATCTTGCGCCGTTACAGGACTCACATGCAATCTGGCGCATATAGGCCTCGTATTTGTCGCGGCTGTAATCACTATCGGTTTCGCTATGTCTGCGGTGGATAAAAGGAACGACTCCTTCAAACCCAGTTGTGTAATTGCGGGCGCCATATCTACCCTTGTACTTCATCTTAATTTCATACTCATACCCATTTAAAATTGCATCTCGAGCCTTTACAGAAATCTTCTTCCATGGAGTATCGAGAGAAAATGGAAGATCCTTTGCTAAAGCTTCTAGCAGGCGCAAAAAGTAGTCCGAAGACTGTCCTCCGGACCATGGCGCAATTGCACCGTCATTTATGGAAATTGAATCGTCCGGAATAATCAGTTCATTATCGACTTCAAGTTTTGTACCAATACCGGAACACTCTGAACACGCACCAAAAGGCGAGTTAAAGGAAAATGATCGAGGTTCTAACTCTTCGAAAGAAAGTTCGCACCCATGGCATGCAAGATGCTCGCTAAATGTTCGTTCTTTATCTTTACCCTTTGCATCGACAAAATCCAAAACAACTATCCCAGAGGCCAATCGCAACGCTGTTTCAATCGAATCAGTTAATCTCGTTTTACTCTCAGCTTTTGCTGTTAAACGATCAATCACCACTTCAATAGTGTGCTTTTCCTGCTTCTTAAGTTTAGGAGCCTCATTAAGGGCGACTACTACTCCGTCTATTCGTGCTCGGGAATACCCTTGGGTTATCAAATCGCTAAAGAGTTCGACAAACTCTCCTTTTCTAGCCCTGACAACGGGTGCCAAAACTTGAAACTTTGTCGTAGGAGGAAGTTCCAGTATTTGATCAACAATTTGTTGCGGTGATTGCCGAGTTACGGTTTTGCCACAGTTGGGACAATGTGGTGTGCCAGCGCGAGCAAAAAGTAAACGCAAATAGTCATAAACCTCAGTGATTGTTCCAACTGTGGAGCGAGGATTTCGGTTCGTAGATTTTTGATCAATTGAAACTGCTGGAGAAAGCCCTTCGATAAAATCCACATCCGGCTTATCCATCTGCCCCAAAAATTGGCGTGCATAAGCAGAGAGCGACTCAACATAGCGTCGTTGTCCCTCAGCAAAAATAGTGTCAAATGCTAAAGATGATTTCCCTGAACCCGATAAGCCAGTAAAGACGACCAGTGATTCTCTGGGTAACTCAATAGAAACATTCTTCAGGTTATGTTCGCGAGCACCGCGGACTATTAACTTATCGATGCTCACTTCAGACCCCGGCTTCTTCCATCATTCGTAGTTCTTTTTTCAAAATTTTGATCTCATCACGCAAACGGGCTGCGACTTCAAATTGGAGCTCTCCAGCGGCGTTCTTCATCTGTTCAGTAAGTGAGCCTATCAATGCAATCAAATCCCTGCGAGGAAGGGAAATAGATTTTCCATCAAATAGACCCGAAACAGCTACTTTCTTTGCGGAGGATTTTTCATGAGACAAGAGCTCTTCTGTGTCTTCGCTCTCTCGATTAATCAGGTCTGTAATATCTGCGATTTTTTTGCGAAGTGGTTGTGGGTCAACACCACGTTCTAAGTTATACGCAACTTGCTTTGCTCTCCTGCGATTAGTTTCATCAATCGCTTTTGCCATAGAGGCAGTTATGTTGTCTGCGTACATGTGAACTTCACCAGAGACATTTCGTGCGGCTCGACCGATCGTTTGAATCAGGGACGTAGCAGAACGTAAGAAGCCTTCCTTATCCGCATCGAGAATAGATACGAGTGAAACTTCAGGTAGATCTAGACCTTCTCGCAATAAGTTGATTCCGATCAGAACGTCGTATTCGCCAGTTCTGAGTTCGCGAAGTAATTCAACTCGACGCAATGTATCGACCTCTGAGTGCAGATATCGTACATTGACGCCCTTTTCTTGCAGGTAATCTGTGAGATCTTCAGACATCTTCTTCGTTAAAGTCGTAACAAGAACTCGTTCATTTCGAGCAGCTCGAATGTTTATTTCATCTAGCAGATCATCAATCTGTCCTTTAATGGGCTTGATGACGATCGCCGGATCAACCAATCCCGTTGGTCGAATCACTTGCTCGACTACATCGTTATTAACTTTTTCTAACTCATATTTTCCAGGCGTTGCGGAAAGGTAAAGCATTTGCCCAGTTCTTTCGACGAACTCAGGAAACTTTAGCGGCCTGTTATCTAACGCACTTGGAAGTCGAAATCCATGTTCGACCAGCGTTCTTTTTCGTGATGCATCCCCTTCAAACATTGCGCCTAACTGTGGAACAGTCACGTGACTCTCATCTATAACAGTTAGAAAATCCTCTGGAAAATAATCCAACAAACAATGTGGAGCAGAGCCAGCTGGTCGATCATCTAGGTGCCGGGAGTAATTCTCGATGCCGCTACAAAATCCAATTTGTTCCATCATTTCGATGTCAAAGGTCGTGCGCATTCTTAATCTTTGAGCTTCAAGCAACTTCCCTTGCTTCTCCAATAGATTGAGTTGGACCTGTAATTCATCTTGTATATCTCCGATGGCACGCTTCATCGTTTCGGGTCCAGCGGCATAGTGAGTCGCAGGAAAGATGTACATCTCTTGCTCGTCGGCGATAATCTCACCGGTTAATGGATGAAGCGTAGAGATCTTCTCGATCTCATCTCCAAACATCTCAATTCGAATTGCCAACTCTTCATACATTGGAATGATTTCGATTGTGTCGCCACGCACCCTAAATGTGCCACGCTCAAAAGCCATATCGTTTCGCTTGTACTGAACATCTACGAATTTTCTGAGCAGAGAGTTTCGTTCAATTTCATCGCCCACTCGCAAGCGAATCATTCGATCGACATACTCTTGAGGTGTTCCAAGGCCATAGATGCAAGAGACAGTGGCTACAACAATCACGTCTCTCCTTGTCAGTAATGAGTTAGTCGCTGAGTGACGCAGCCTTTCAACCTCTTCGTTAACCGATGAGTCCTTTTCGATAAAGGTATCCGTCTGTGGAACATAGGCCTCTGGTTGGTAATAGTCGTAGTAAGAAACAAAATACTCGACAGCATTATTTGGCATCAGTTCGCGAAATTCATTAGCAAGCTGTGCCGCCAACGTCTTATTTGGTGCTAAAACCAAAGTGGGCCTCTGAAGTTTTTCAATCAACCAGGCAGTTGTCGCTGATTTTCCCGTTCCAGTTGCACCAAGAAGAACAACATCTTGCTCACCAGCTTTGATCCGGCGTGCAATCTCTTCTATCGCCTCAGGTTGATCACCGGCAGGGACATAATCACTTACAACTTGGAAAGGAGCCACTGAGCGTTGTAGATCACTGACAGGGCGCATTTTCCTAGCCTACTTAGAAAGTTTCGATGATGCTATCCCAGATGTTTTCAACCTGGCGCAAGAGTTCATCCTCGCTGCCGGTGTTTTCAATCAAGAAATCTGCAACATCTTCACGTTCTTGGCGGGTGGCTTGCGAAGCTATCCGCGCATCAATCTCTGATTTAGCCATTCCACGTGAACGCAACCTTTCAACTCTGGTTTCATACTCGGACTCAACTGTTACAACAAGATCAAAACGATCCTGAGACTTTGTTTCTACGAGCAGTGGAATCTCATAGACAAGAACTTCATTATCTTTGAGTGAAGAAACCGCTGATTCAAACTTCTTTTTTACGTAAGGATGAATAATCCCCTCAAGTTTTAATTTCAAAGAAGAGTCCTTGAAAACTAGTTCTGCTAATGCGCTTCGATTAACATCGCCATTGAGCAATACTGAATCACCAAAAATACTGACAACTTCATCAAAGCCTTTTGATCCTCTTTCGATGGCTTCCCGCGCTAGTTGATCGGCATCGATTACAAATGCGCCTAACTCTGCAAAGTACTGAGCCGCCAAAGATTTACCGCTACCTATTCCGCCGGTTAATCCGATCACGCGCATGTGCCTATCGTATCTTCACTGGCTTGAAACATCCCCAGAGTTTCTTGATCAAAATGAAAATAAAAAAGGCCCAGCGTAATCGCTAGGCCTTTTTTAATCTAAATCAATTAAGCGGTTGGAGTTGATTCCTCTGGCGCTGCAGCTGCATCGGCAACTTTGGCTTCAGCTTTCTGCTTCTTGTGTGCCATAAAGCGCTCTTTAGCAAGTGAGTATTGCGCTTCCCACTCTTCGCGCTGGCTTTCATAGCCTGGCTTCCACTCTTGAGAATCTGCATCAAAACCTTCTGGGTAAATGAAGTTTCCTGCAGCATCGTATCTAGCTGACATTCCATACTGAGATGGATCGAAAGCTTCGATTTCAATTTCGTGGCCTTCATTAGCTTGCTTGAGAGACAATGAAATTCGACGACGCTCTAAATCGATATCGATAATCTTTACGAAAAGTTCATCGTCTACCTGAACAACCTGCTCTGGAATTTCAACATGGCGCTCTGCCAACTCTGAAATGTGAACAAGTCCTTCGATTCCTTCATGCACGCGAATAAACGCACCGAATGGAACAAGTTTTGTCACAACACCAGGAACAACCTGATTGATCGTGTGTGTTCGTGCAAATGCTTGCCAAGGATCTTCTTGAGTTGCCTTAAGAGAAAGTGAAACGCGCTCACGCTCAAAGTCCACTTCTAGAACTTCAACTGTGACTTCATCTCCAACTTCAACAACTTCACCTGGGTGATCAATGTGCTTCCATGAAAGCTCTGATACGTGAACAAGGCCATCTACTCCACCGAGATCAACGAAGGCACCGAAGTTTACAATTGAAAAAATAACGCCTGAACGTACTTGACCCTTTTCCAATTGATAAAGGAAAGTTGTGCGTGATTCGGATTGAGTCTGTTCCAAAAATGCGCGTCGTGAAAGAACTACGTTGTTTCGGTTCTTATCAAGTTCAATAATGCGTGCTTCAACTTGCTTGCCAATATATGGCGTTAGGTCGCGAACACGACGCATTTCTACAAGTGATGCAGGCAAGAATCCACGAAGACCAATGTCTACGATTAAGCCACCTTTAACAACTTCAATAACTGTTCCAATAACAACTTCGTCACGCTCTTTCTTTCCTTCAATATCTCCCCAAGCGCGTTCGTACTGTGCGCGCTTCTTGGAAAGTATGAGTCGACCTTCTTTATCTTCTTTTTGAAGAACGAGAGCCTCAATGATTTCGCCAACTTTAACGATTGAATTTGGATCTGCATCATGGCGGATTGAAAGTTCACGGGCGGGAATTACACCCTCTGTCTTGTATCCGATGTCAACAAGTACTTCGTCTCGTCCTACTTGGACAACTGCTCCTGAAACTAAGTCGCCGTCATTAAAATTTCTGATTGTGCCTTCGATTGCGGCAAGAAAATCTTCTGCTGATCCAATATCGTTAACTGCGATTTGCGTTGTCAAGTGAGCTCCGTAGGGATAGAAAGTAGTAGTTCCCGCTTTCGCGGCTGAAGGACAAGAGT
>CAEZTK010000007.1_pt1 | contig 20975 bp, 17 predicted proteins | sample 7264201 | NCBI WGS metagenome assembly CAEZTK01 (sample SAMEA6813801, study PRJEB35770) | uncultured Actinomycetes bacterium | biome: Freshwater; feature: Freshwater reservoir; material: water | place: Czech Republic | collected 2015-06-16 | depth 0.5m m
ACAAATAATTGGTGGCTTGCACACCTCTACATAGAACTGAGGAGAAATGTCCGTACTTAACGAAGTCCTTGCTGCAAATAAAGCATACGTTGCAGATTTTGGAACAAAAGGTTCACTCGCTCTTCCACCTGCAAGAAGTTTTGCAATCCTAACGTGCATGGATGCACGTCTTGATCCTGCAAAATACGCTGGGTTAAGTGAAGGCGATGCACACGTTATTCGTAATGCCGGTGCACGCGCATCAGATGATGCAATCCGATCATTAGTGATCTCTTACAAGCTTCTTGGAACAAAAGAGTGGTTTGTGATTCATCACAGCAACTGCGGCATGGAGTTCTTTACCGATGAAATAATGCGTGGGCTACTCTCAAAGAGTTTAGAGACAGCAGCACTTGGTGAATCTGGGTTCTATGACGTCGGCAAAGGTCCAGGTTCTGATGAAGGCGCTTACATTGATTGGCTAACAATTTCAGATCAAGAAAAAGCTGTAGTAGATGATGTTCAACGTATTCGTCGTCACCCATTAGTTCCAAAGAACATTCCAATTTATGGCTATGTTTATGAAGTTGAAACTGGAAAACTGCGTGAAATTACAGCAGCAACAGCTGCGGGTAAGGAAAGCTAAAACTAAATAGTTTTAAGTAGCCCCGGTCACTAACTCAAGTGACTGGGGCTAACTATTTAGTATTGCAATTGCGACTTTGTAATCCTTTTCGAAAACCATTATCTGTGGACCATCAAGAGTTTGAGCTAACGTTGCTTTCACGTTCAGGTCGATTAATTTTTGAAGCTTCATTTGCGCTTCAATGTAACTTGCAGGAGTAGGCAATGGGGTTAGTAATCCATAATCACTTTTCTTACCTGCCTTAATCGGTGTGACGAGAAATTTTCCATTTGATGAAAATCCCCACTTAAGAACAACAATCAGAATGCCAAGAGCTACAAATCCTCCGAAGGATTGGAGAAAAAGGCTGTTGTTAATTCCACCGAGCATGTGTGCATTCTAGGCCTTGCCATTTATGCAAGGTAGTTTTGCGTGCAGGGCAAAGATATGTAGACTGTGGGCGTGGGATTACACAGCGCAGGAGCAGCATTTAAGAAAGCTTTAGCCGAAGAATCCCCTTTACAAATAATCGGAACAATTAATGCAAATCACGCGCTCTTGGCAAAAAGAGCAGGCTTCCGTGCAATCTATCTCTCAGGTGGCGGAGTGGCTGCAGGATCGATGGGGCTTCCGGATTTAGGAATCACCACATTAGAGGACGTCCTGACCGATGTTCGCCGAATAACCAATATTTGCGATACACCTCTTTTAGTTGATGCCGACACAGGTTTTGGATCTTCTGCTTTTAATATTGGTAGAACAGTAAAAGATTTGATCAAAGCTGGCGCAGCTGCGATGCATATGGAAGATCAAGTTGGCGCAAAGCGTTGCGGACATCGCCCCAACAAAGAAGTTGTTTCTAAGGCCGAAATGGTTGATCGAATTAAGGCCGCAGTTGATGCTCGTACAGATGAGAATTTTCAGATTATGGCCCGCACGGATGCTCTTGCTATGGAAGGTCTCGATGCAACTCTTGATCGTATCCACGCATACGTTGAAGCAGGTGCGGATTTAATCTTCCCAGAGGCAATTAGAACTCTAGAAGACTATAAGAAAGTTAGCTCTGTTGTTTCAAAGCCCATCTTGGCAAACATCACAGAGTTTGGTCTTTCACCACTATTTGGTCGCGATGAGTTAAAAGCTAATGGCGTCTCAATGATTTTGTATCCACTCTCAGCTTTCCGTGCCATGAACAAAGCGGCAGAGAATGTCTATGAGTCAATTCGCCGCGATGGAACACAAGCAAATGTTGTAGACACAATGCAGACCCGCGAAGAGCTATACGAGCGCATTAATTATCATTCTTATGAGCAAGCAATCGACAAAATGTTAGGCAACAAGTAAATATTGACCAAAAAATTATTCGTCTCAGTGACACCATCACAGGTCCGGATAGTCATCCATTCACACCGATAGAGAAATGATAGGTACATGTCAAGCCATATAACTAAATCTAATCAGCCATATGACCAAGAGATCATCGACATTGTTGATTATGTCGAGAACTATCAAATCAAATCACCTGTGGCATATGAAACTGCATGGAACTGTTTCTTAGACACTCTCGGTTGTGGTTTTGAAGCTTTGGAATACGATGCTTGCAAGAAACTCCTTGGACCAACAGTTGAAGGCATCTCAGTACCTAATGGCGTAAAGGTTCCTGGTACAAACTATGTTTTGGATCCAATTCAGGGAGCATTCAATATCGGCTCAATGATTCGTTGGTTAGATTTTAATGACACATGGTTAGCTGCAGAGTGGGGTCACCCATCAGATAACTTGGGTGGAATCCTTGCAACAGCAGACTGGCTGTCTCGCACAACAGGTAAGAAATTCACAATCAAAGATGTACTAACCGCAATGATCAAAGCACATGAGATTCAGGGCTGTATTGCACTTGAGAACTCATTTAACAAGGTTGGTCTAGATCACGTGATTTTGGTAAAGGTTGCATCAACTGCAGTTGTTGCACAGATGATGGGCTTAACTCGCGATCAAATCTTGGCAGCTGTTTCACTTGCTTGGGTTGATGGACAATCACTTCGCACCTACCGTCACTTTCCTAACGCAGGATCTCGTAAATCTTGGGCAGCAGGAGATGCAACATCTCGCGCAGTTCGCCTTGCACTGATCGCAAAGACTGGTGAAATGGGATATCCATCAGTTCTAACCGCAAAGGTATGGGGCTTCTATGATGTTTCATTCAAAGGACAAAAGTTTAAGTTCCAACGCCCTTACGGTTCTTATGTAATGGAAAACGTTCTCTTTAAGATCTCTTTCCCTGCAGAGTTCCACTCACAGACTGCTGTTGAAGCTGCAATGACACTTAACGCCAAGATGAAGGCTGCTGGTAAAACATCAGATGACATCAAGAAGGTAACTATTCGCACGCATGAAGCTTGTATCCGCATCATCGATAAGAAGGGTCCATTAAACAACCCTGCAGATCGCGATCACTGTATTCAGTACATGGTTGCAGTGCCTCTGATCTTTGGTCGCTTAACTGCCCGTGATTACGAGGATGACATCGCATCTGATCAGCGCATTGATGATCTACGCGAGAAGATCACATGCGTTGAAGACACAAGTTTTACTGCCGATTACCATGATCCAGAGAAGCGCTCAATTGCCAATGCATTAACAATTGAGTTCAAAGATGGTTCAACCTTTGATGAGGTAGTCGTTGAATATCCAGTTGGTCACGCACGTCGTCGTACTGAAGGTATTCCATTGCTTATTGAGAAGTTCAAGACAAACCTTGCTCGTATCTACGATAAGAAGCAGCAAGATGCGATCCTGGAACTTTCATTAGATTACGACAAGTTGGCAGCAACACCCGTCAACGAGTACTTGGATCTATTAACTAAGAGTTAATGTTTGACATCACATGCTTAATGCGTGTGTAGTCTTCAAAACCATAAGCTGAAAGATCTTTTCCATATCCTGATTGCTTGAATCCACCATGTGGCATTTCAGCAACAAATGGCATATGGGCATTGATCCAGCAGACACCAAAGTCTAGATTCTTGGTGACTCGCATCGCTGTTCCGTGATCTTTAGTCCAAACTGATGCTGACAATGCAAGGTCGACACCGTTTGCCATGGTGAGGGCTTCCTCTTCGGTTGTGAATTTTTGCATTGTGATTACAGGACCAAAAACCTCTTCCTGGATTAACTCATCGCTTTGGCGAAGGTCAGAAATGATTGTTGGTTCAAAGAAATAACCTGGACGATTTATTGGCTTTCCACCAAGTTGGATTTTTGCATGTGCTGGCGCGTTATCAACATACTCTTTAACGCGATCAAAGTGTGCGGCACTGTTAAGTGGTCCCATAAAGACATCTTCTTCGGGGCTTCCAACTTTAATATTGCTTCTGATGTAGTCAGAAAGCATTGTGACGAACTTGTCATAAACACCGGCTTGTACAAGAACTCTGTTGCCAGATGTGCAGTCTTGACCAGCATTAAAAAGACCAGCTGCTGCAATTCCAGCTGCTGCTGCATCTAAATCTGCATCATCAAAGACAATTACAGGTGCTTTACCACCTAGTTCTAAGTGAACGCGCTTCACATCCTTTGCTGCAGAGGCTGCAACTTCCATTCCTGCGCGCACAGAACCTGTAATGGAAACCATCTGTGGCACAACGTGTTCGATCATTGCTTTTCCGGCATGGCGGTCGCCACAGACAATATTGATAACTCCTGCGGGTAAAAACTCATTCATTAACTCAGCCATCCATACAGTTGAAGCAGGAGTTGTTGTACTTGGCTTTAAAACAACTGTGTTGCCTGCTGCGATTGCAGGTGCCCACTTCCATACAGCCATCATCAGTGGATAGTTCCAAGGGGTAATCTGTGCGCAAACTCCAACTGGCTCACGGCGAGTATAAGACGTCATACCGGACATGTACTCACCGGCAGATTTTCCTTCTAGCAATCGCGCTGCACCGGCAAAGAATCGAATGTGATCAATTGTTGGTGGCAGTTCATCTGCGCGAGTAACTGCAATCGGCTTACCTGTGTTTTCGCATTCGATCGCGACAATCTCATCGATGCGGGCTTCCATCGCATCTGCAATCTTGAGTAGTGCTCTTTGGCGCACAGATGGTGTTGTCTCTTTCCAAAGCACGAAAGCATCGGCTGCTGCCTTCATTGCAGCGTTGACATCATCGGTTGATGAGTCAGGAGCAGTTGCATAAACCTGTCCTGTTGAAGGGTTGTAGACCTTTACAGTTTTTCCACTCTTTGCTGGCACGCTCTTGCCATTAATGACGTTCAGAAATTCTTTCATGGACGTGCTCCTTATTTTTATTTCAGAGTAGGTGTGTGCTGTAACAATCGGTTTGTATATTCTGCTTTTGGTGAGTTAAAGACATCGTTGATGCCGCCGTATTCAACAATAGTTCCCTTGCGCATTACAGCAACACGGTTTGCAATGCTACGTGTTAATGCAAGGTTGTGAGTTACAAACAAAAGTGCCACGGATGTGGATTCCTGAAGGTTTTTGAGTGTCTCAATAACAGATGCTTGTACTGAAACATCGAGTGCAGAAGTGATCTCATCGCAAACAAGAAGCTTTGGCTCTGCAGCAAGGGCGCGAGCAATTGCTACGCGCTGGCGCTCTCCACCAGATAGTTGGTCAGGAAATGAAGTAACAATTGCATGTGGCAGAGAGACTAAATCCAGTAGCTCTTTAATTCTTGCCTCTGCAGCACTGCCCTTCATTCCATAGAACAGTTCTAACTGCCGTGTAATTGTGGCACCAATTGGCCTACGAGGATTAATTGATGCGTAAGGACTTTGGAAAATATATTGAATGTCTCGTCGTTCTTCCTTCTTGCGCTCTAAGGCATGCTTGCCAAGGGCGTTTCCAAAGTAAGAAATCTGACCTTCATAGTCATCGTGTAATCCACCGATGCAACGAGAAAGCGTTGTCTTTCCAGAACCTGATTCACCCACGAGTGCTACACACTCACCTGGTTGAATATGAATGTTGGTATCAAAAAGTACTTGGCGGGATCCATAGAATCCATTGAGGCTATCGATGCCCAAGAGTGCTTGTGTTGAAGAGGAAACAACCTCTCTTTCAATACGTGCGGTGGCAACAATTTTGGTTGAGTCTTTGTGACGATGACAGTTGACATCATGAGTATTCGAAATCTTTGTGATCTCTGGAACGCTTTGGCTACAGATTGATTGTGCATCGGCGCAACGTGGAGCAAAGGCGCACCCTGTCGGCCTTTCCCAAGGCATTGGAGCATAACCAGAGATTCCCAAAATTTGATTTCGGCCAGCAATATCAGGAAGTGCGCGGATTAAGCGACGTGTGTATGGGTGAATTGAGTTGAAGAAAATCTCATCTCTTGTTCCACTTTCTACAATTCGACCGGCATACATAACCGCTACGTTATCTGCCAACTCTGAAACAACAGCTAAGTCATGAGAAACATAAAGGGCCGCAACACCATGCTCGCGACATAGAGCGCGAATTGTTGCCAGAACCTTTGACTGTGTTGTCACATCAAGTCCAGTTGTAGGTTCATCGCAGACAATCACCTTTGGACGACATGCAAATGCAATCGCGATTGCAACTCTTTGTTGCTGACCACCAGAGAGTTGGTGAGGGTAGCGCTTGAGAAAATCTTCATCACTAGGTAATGCAACCTCAGTTAAAATCTCGCGCACACGAGCCATATGAACTTCATGGTCAACATCTGGTTGATGCTTTTCTAATGATTCTAAAATCTGCTTTGAAATTCTTAACCCTGGGTTAAGCGCAGTGCCTGGATCCTGTGGAACATAGGCGATAGTTCCTCCACGCAAAGACCTAAGCTCGTTATCACTTGCATCAACGATTTCATGGCCGTCAATTGTTATAGAACCAGATTCAATGACCGCTCCTTTTCGGGTATGGCCAAGCAAAGCCATAGAGACTGTGGTTTTTCCAGAACCAGATTCACCAACAAGGCCAAGTATCTGACCGGATTGAATCTCAAAAGAAATCTTCTCAACGATTTTAATTCCACCGCGAGTAATTGCGATATCAACATTCGAAAGCTTAACAACACTCATTCTTTGCCCTTTCGATCGATACCAATCGCCACTTTCGCAAAAGAGTCGGTAATGAAATTAATGCCAATTGTGAACAATGCGATAGCTGCAATAGGTGCTATTGCGCCCCAAGGTTGGACGGTGATCGAACCCCGGTTTTCATTAATCATTAATCCCCAGTCTGCAGCCGGTGGTTGTAAACCAAGACCTAAGAAACTAACTGCTGCAACCAAACCAATGGAATAGGTCATACGTAGACCGAATTCAACTAATAACGGAGAGGTAACGTTTGGCAACAGTTCACTGACAATTATCCTTCGACGTTTTTCACCGACTGCAATTGCAGCTTTTATGAAATCTCGCTCCATTACTTCAGCAGCCGCTGCTCTGATAATTCGGGCAGTTCGTGGAGCGTGTGTTAATCCCACAGTTACTGCGATGAGGAAAATGCTAGTACCAAATCCTGAAACAACTAGGAGAACAAAAACGATCTGAGGAAATGCAAGCAAAATGTCATTTATTCTCATGATTGCACTATCTGTTCGTTTCTTCGCAGAAGCTGCAAAAAGTCCAATCAATAGTCCTAACCCAACACCTAAAACCGTTGAGATAAAGGAAAGTCCAATAACTGATCGACCACCGTTTAGAAAGCGGGAGTAAACATCTCGACCAAAGTAATCTGCACCAAACAACAAAGTATCAGATCGTGGTGCATTTGGTACGTCGACAAACTCATCAAAAGTATATGGTGCAAAAAATGGTCCAAAAATTGCTAAGAATAGAATTCCAAGAACAATGAATCCACCGATTTTTGCATACGTCTGTTTAAATGTAAGTGCAAGTAAAGTACGGAACTGTGATTTGGGCTTGATTTTCTTTTGCATTATTGATCCCCATCCATTGCTGCAAAGACATCAGAGGTGTCATTTTTTCTCGCATATTTGGTGCGAAGTCGTGGTGTGGACAAAATAGTTCCGATATCGGCCAAAATATTTAAGACAACATAGAGGGCAGCGATCAATAAAGTAATTGCCTGAACAATTGGGATATTTCGTCCTAGCACCGCCTCAATCATCACTGTTCCGATTCCGGGGTAAGCAAAGACGGCCTCTACAACAACCACACCACCTGCCAGCCATGCCAGCTGTAGTGCAATTACCTGAATTGTTGGCGCAATAGCATTCGGTAGAGCATGTCGCAAAATAACAGTCCGCTCAGACAACCCCTTGAGGCGTGCCATCTGAATGTATTCAGATTCCATTACTTCGATCATCGATCCACGCATAATACGTGAGACATATGGTGTTACCGCCAAGATCAATGTGAGCGAAGGTAATACTAAAGACATAGGTTGCGACCACGCTAAAGTTCCAGGATTTAGAAATGAAATAGCAGGGAAGACTTGAAAGACGTTAGTGGCAAGAAGAAACACAACAAAGATCGCGACTACAAACTCTGGCAATGCAGCAAAGACAAGAGTGATAGACGAGCTTACATTGTCAAATATTTTGCCTCTTCGAACTGCTGCATAAACGCCAATAAAAATAGAAAGTGGAATTGCAACTATTCCAGATGATGCCATCAAGATGAGTGTGTTTTGAATTCGCTCACTAAGGATTGATGACACTGTTGCTTCACCAGAGAGTGTCATTCCGAAGTCAAATTGTGCAGCACCAGATGCCCACCGTACATATTGAAGCCATAATGGGTCATTTAGTCGAAGTTGTTCTCTCAACGTTGCCAAAAGTTCGGGAGTTGCAGAGTTACCAAGATATGCAGCAGCCGCATCTCCTGGTAATGCCTGCGTGGCAAGAAAAACCAAAAGTGATAATGCAAAAATGATTGGTATCCCAGCCAAAATTCGACCAAGAACAAATAGCAATAGCCCACCTTGGTTAAAGAAATCCCGAATCTTTTTCATGATTACGCCTTACTAATACCTTCAAGAGATCCAGCAATTTTTTCGTCGATAATGACAAGAGTACGAGCTCCATCACCTTTTCGCAGACGCTCAAAAGCCGCTTCAATTCCATTCAAATCAGTTACATGTGAAACAACATCTGCAACATTAATTCTTCCTTCACCGGCCATGGCGATCATCTGAGGGAGCTCCACTGGCACGTTTGCAGATCCATAAAGTGATCCCTTTAGACCTTTTTCAGACAAGAACTCGATAGCAGGAATTGAAACTTCAACTCCGCGGGGAGCAAGCCCCACAACAATTGCTGTTGCACCAGCACGGATTACATCCCAAGCGGTGCGAATAGTCTCTGGTCGACCAACAACTTCAAAAGCATGGTCAACTCCACCAGGAACAATCGCCATCACATCTGCAACAACATTCTTTTTTGAAGCATCTACTACATGGGTAGCGCCATGTTTTCTTGCGCGCTCTAGGTTTGCTGGCTGCATATCTATAGCAATGATTTTGCTAGCACCGGCTAGGCGTGCACCTGCAACAACTTGTAGACCAACGCCGCCGCAACCAATAACTGCAACGGTTTCACCGATCTGTACCTTTGCAGCATTTCGCACGGCGCCAATGCCTGTCATTACACCGCAACCAAGCAACGCGGCCTGCCATAACGGCACATCTGCCTGAACAGGAACTGCAGAACCAGCTGGTACAACTGCTTTTTCAGCAAAGCACGAAACAAAGTTAAAGTGGCGAAGTTCTGTGCCATTTTTTTCATGAAGACGTGATGTTCCATCCAACAAGTTACCTGTGTATGCATGCTCTCCGGCAACTTCACACAAGTTAAAGCGAGTAGCGATGCACTCTTTACATTGGCGACATGGTGGAACGAAGTTAAAGGCAACGCGATCGCCAACTTTTACGTTAGTAACTCCTGCACCGATTTCTTCAACGACTCCAGCACCTTCGTGGCCCAAAATGATTGGCCAGCGAGTTGTTCCAAGGTTTCCATCGGCTAGGTGAACATCTGAGTGGCAGACTCCAGCAGCAGCGATGCGCACAAGAATCTCACCGGCTTTTGGAGCATCTAGATCTACATCTGCAATCTCAATTGGTGAGTTACCACGTGTGATTGCCGCTTTGATTGTTTGCTTACTCATTATTTACCTTTTCCCTTAGCTTCTAGACTTTCCTCGAAACGTGCATCACGCCAAGCTAACGCTTGTTTTAAACCTTCTTTACGGACAATGTCATCAAACTCTTTTTGCTCTGGGCTATCGCTTCCATTGAGAATTGCAGAGACATCCATATTTGCACTGATTGCTTGGCGAATCCCAGTGGCTTCCTGTGCGCGAATCAGACCAATTTTTGTTAGGCGCAATGTTGATAGGGGAGTCGGAGCAATCTTCTTAATTAAGGCGCGAACTTCATCATGCAAACTCTCTTCGCTAACAACTTTGTTGATTAAGCCGATTCGCAAAGCCTCTTCTGCATCAATAGTGTCACCAGTAAACAAAAGTTCATTAGTTTTCTTTTGACCAATAATAAAAGGCATCAAAAGCGTTGCAGGACCTGAGCCATACTTCACTTCTGGCTCACCGAACTTGGCTTTATCTGTTGCAATGATCATGTCGCAGGCCATGGCCAATTCGCAGCCGCCAGCTAAAACCCATCCATGAACAGCGGCAATTGTTGGCTTTGGAAAAGACCACAACTGCATGGTCAATGAAACATCATCTTCTAATATTCCATGCCAGCGAAGTGCGCCGCTGATCTCATCTTCTGCCAGTTCAGATAAGTCATAACCACTAGAAAATGCTCGACCATTTGCCGTTAGCACCAAGACCTTAGTGTTGTTATCTACTGCAGCACTGTTTAGCTCTGCGCGCAGTTCGTTAACCATGTCGTAGTTAATGGCATTTAACTTGTCTGGGCGATTAAGTGTGATCCAACGTGTTGGCCCAACTTGCTCAACTGTTATCGTTTTCATTTACTTATTCTCACTCTCTGAATCGATTACGACAAGGGCATCTACAGCGATAGTTGCTTTCTCATAAATAATCATTGGGTTTACATCGATTTCGACAATCTCTGGGTGCTCATGTGCGATACGGCCCAAAGCAACAAGCGTTTTGGCCAAGACACCATGTGCATCTTCTAGCCCTGATTCGGTAACCATTTGTTGCGCGGTAGCAAGATCAACTGGGCCAAGCATGGTCACTGGCTTTTTTGATTCAACAGTTACGCCGCCATGGCCAACTGCCAGAATTGGTCCAAACTCTTCATCGCGCACCATTCCAACTAACGCTTCTACACCTTGTGGAATTTGTGCCGCAATAAATGCAACACCACCAAGTTTTTCTACCGCTGCAATCGCTTCAGCCTCACTTTTCACATTAAGGATTACGCCACCTGATGCACTCTTATGTGCAGGGCCATCGCTTTTCACAACAACAGGAAAACCAAGTGATGCTGCAACGGGACCGGCTTGATCCGAAGATGTCACACGCTTTCTAGATGCGATTGGAACACCGTAGAGTTCTAGGATCTCTGCCGACTCGTACTCTGGAAGCGCTCCGGAACGTGTGACAAACTTTGAAATCTCAATTGCCTTACCAAAATCTTGATTGAGGGTTGCTGCTTTCTTCCATTTGCCAGCTCGGCCTAATGCTGCCATTGCACTGTTTATGCCACGCAAAAGTGGAAGTTCATATTTGGTACAGATATCTAAAATAGCTTGTGGTGCATCCACAGAGTGAACAGAGATAACAGCAGGGGAGATATCGAACTTTTCTGCGGTTTTACCGAGTGATTCAACAACCATTTCACACCAGACTTGTTCGTCATCTCCGCGGAACCTAGAGATATCAACTTGTGCAACCAAAACATCGTAGGCTTTTGACTCTGCCAAAATCTGCATTGAACGGGGGAATACAACCTCTGGTACATCAATTCCCCACGCATCAAGTGGATTTTGTGGGTGCAGGTAGTTAGGAAACTCTTTGTTGAGCAACACTGCAGTTGCATCTGGAAGTTGAGAAAAAACTAGACCATTTTGTTCTGCGCGATCGGCCATCAAACCACATTCACCGCCAGATTCAGAAACTCCACTAATACGAACTCCACGTGGTCTGCGCTTTTTTCCAAGAACTTCTAACGTTTCAACCATCTCTGGAAAATCCTCAACTTCGATTGCAGAAAATCTCTTTAGCGTTGCAGAAAATGCTTGATTAGATCCAACAACTGCTCCTGTATGAGCAAGGGCAATACGCTTTGCGACTCCTGATTTTCCAACTTTAAGTGCAACAACTGGTTTGCCTGCTTGTGCGCATTTTTCTAGCGCAGCGATGAAAGCTTCAGGTCTGCGAATTGTTTCGATAAAAATTCCCACGGCGCGAGTTTCGGGATCATCGGCGCTAAAGCTCATAAAGTCAGAGACATCGCGATTTAGTTCACTGCCAGTGGATGCAATAAAGCGGAAACCAACACGTGGTCCAATCGTTGTAAAGGCTTCAGCAATAGAACCAGACTGGGATGAGATTCCTACATGTCCTTGAACAAATGAATCAGAAATAGAACCAATCCACGGCGACCCACCTGGCTTTGCAACTCCCATACAGTTTTGGCCAATAATCATTGATCCATTTACTGCTGCTCGTTCACGAATTCTTGCAGCAATTAATGGACCATCGGCGCCTGCTTCACTACCAAGACCCGGAAAGAAAAATGCTCGTGTTCCACGATCCATTAATTCATAGACTGCTGCTTCAACTCTTTCATGTCCGACCATTACAACTGCGAGTTCTGGTGTAGTTGGTAGATCTGTAATTGATGGCACGCAAGTAAGACCCAAAACATCTGTCTTACTTGGATGAACACCCACTACAGGAATTCTGCTCATCAACATATTTCTAACTACTGCAGCACTTCTAATTGACGGCCCAATAATTACACTGGAGGCAGGATCGATCAGCGTGTTAACTGGTCTAAGCAGTTCGTTCAACGTCTGGCTCCTTCCGCGGTCTTTGTCATTGAAATTAAAAGTTCATATTGATGTATTGAAGCTCTTGGTACTCCAAGAGACCGTCTTGTCCACCTTCGCGACCATCACCTGATCCCTTTGTTCCACCAAATGGTGTTTGTACATAACCAAATGAAGATCCATTGATTACAACCATTCCGTATTCCAAAGCTTCAGAAACGCGATGAGCAATAGCTAAATCTTTTGTGAATAGATATGCGCCAAGTCCAGACTCTGATGCGTTAACAGAGTCGATCATCTCGGCCTCTGATGTAAATGGTTCAAAGGCTACAAGTGGACCAAAAGTTTCATGGCAAGTTACCAATGCATCTTTTGGCGCATCAACGATGATTGTTGGTGCACACCAACGCTTTGGATCAATTCCAGAAGGAATCTGCCCACCAGCGACGACTTTTGCGCCTTTCTTTTTGGCATCTTCTAATTGAGCATTGACTCTAGTTACTGCCTCTTCAGAGATCATTGGGCCAACTTCAAAGCCACCCTTAATTCCATGACCTAGCTTTAAATCCTCTACACGCTTTTTTGCAGCAGCTGTAAATTTGTCGAAGATATCTTTATGAATTAAGACTCGGTTTGGTGCGACACAGCTTTGCCCTTGGTTAGCAAACTTGCCCCACATTAAGTTATTGATTGCAACATCTAGATCTGCATCAGGGAAAACAATGAACGGTGCAACGCCGCCAAGTTCTACCGTTACCTTCTTTAACTGCGCGCCGCCACGTTCTGAAAGCATGCGGCCAACTTCAGTTGATCCGGTAAATGAAATTTGGCGAACCTCTGGAGATTCAAGAAGGACATCACCAATAGGTGCTGGCTCACCGCAGACAAGATTGAGTACACCTGCTGGGAAACCTGCATCGTGGAAGACTTCGAAAATCTTTATTGCAGACAAAGGTGTCTCTTCTGCTGGCTTTGCCACGATGGTGTTTCCTGCTCCAACTGCTGGTGCAATCTTGCGAAGAAGCATTGCATTAGGAAAATTCCACGGTGTTATACAAGCAACAACTCCACGTGCACGTCTGCGTAAGTAGAAACGTTGATTTAATGAGTCACTAGGAACGATAGTTCCATTACTGCGACGAATCTCTTCTGCATACCACAGTAAATAGTCGGCGCCCCACAAAACTTCACCGACTGCCTCTGCAATTGGCTTACCTTGCTCCAATGTCATTACTTCGCCAATTTCTTGTGCGCGCTCAATAAAGATAGCATTTGCTTTACGAAGGTAAGCAGCTCGCTCATTTGCATTAAGGCCACTCCATGATTTAAATGCTTTGTCTGCGGCAACAACTGCTGCGCGTGCTTCATCGCGACCGGCTGCAGGAATAGATGCAAGTAGTTCACCGGTTGCAGGATTTGTAACATCTAGAACAGCTTTACTTGAAGGTTGAACCCACTGACCGTTGATATAAATTCCACTTTTAAATGTGAGAGCCATTATTTAGGACCTTCCGTATCTGTGAGAACATCTGGGAAACCTGGCGCACGAAGTTCTACACCAACTGCATCTTCTAGAAGTTTAATAACTTTTGGAGACCATGCATCTCCGCCGTATTGAGCCTTACCGCGCACAAATGCCTGCTCTGTAATTGCTGCAAGCTCTAGTGGCACACCAAATGTTCTACCCATCTCAGTTGCAAACCCAATGTCTTTAAGTGCTAAATCCATTGTGAAACCAATGTTGTAAGAACCACTCAAAACGAGTTGAGTCTCTGTTTCATGAACAAAACTTGTTCCAGAGGATGCACGAATAGCTTCGAAAGAAGTCTTTAGATCAAGGCCACCTTGCTTTGCAAGCATCATTGCCTCACCTGCAGCAACAAGGTGAATAAATGCCAACATATTAGTAATTACTTTGATAATCGATGCATTTCCTAGAGGACCCATGTAGAAATTCTGGCCTCCAACAGCTTCGATAACTTTCTTGCACTTTTCATAGACAGAAAGCTCACCACCGATTAAAACGGTGATTTTTCCAGAAGCAGCTAAGTGCACGCCACCAGTTACGGGTGACTCCAAAGTGTCGATACCTTTTTCTAAAGCAATAGCTGCAATCTCTTCAATAACGTGGCGATCATTTGTGCTCATCTCCATCCATACGCCACCCTTTTTTAAACCAGCAAGAACACCGTTATCTGCAAGCATCACATGCTTAACAACTGCAGGAGATGGCAAGCAGGTAATAACGATGTCTACATTTTCTGCTAACTCTTTTGGAGAATCTGCCCACTTTGCACCCATCGCTAAAAGGTTTTTTGCAGCACCCTTGTCAATGTCGTTGACCGTTAAATCAAATCCATTTCTCTGCAAACTAGTTGCTAGGTGTACCCCTAAATTACCTAAACCTATGTAGCCAACGCGCATTACTTTTTCTCCTTGTTCCCTTGCTTCGGTATTTTTAAATTTGTTAACTCTTTAGTGCAGATATTGCTCCTAAGGTGCAAAAAAAGTGATTTAGTTCAATGGCTTCTGATGCATTTCTAGGTGCAGACGTTGACCGGTATATGGATTGGCTGCTGCAACGTCTTCGTTGAGCTCCACGCCTAAACCAGGATCTGTAGTTGGCAGGAAGTAACCATTTTCCCAAGGCAGTGGCTTCTTAAGTAGTTTGGCATGGAAGTTTTCCATCTTTCCAATTGACTCTTGAATGAGAAAGTTAGGTGTTGATAGATCTACATGAAGATTAGCTGCTGCTTCAATTGGTCCGGCGTAAAGATGAGGAGCAATTTGGGCGTAGTGAACCTCAGCAATGGCTGCAATTTTCTTGGTCTCCATAATTCCACCGACTCGGCCAATAGCCATCTGCAAAATTGACGCGGAGTTGTTTCGCAAAACTCGTGCGAATTCATATTTAGTAGATAGACGCTCACCTGTTGCAATAGGAATAGTTGTCTTTTCAGCAACTCTAGCCATTTCCTCTGGCATATCTGGGGGAGTTGGCTCTTCAAACCAAAGCGGATCGTACTTTTCAATTCTGCGTGCAAGTCGAATAGCACTTGCTGGAGTTAACTGACCGTGCGTTCCTAGAAGTAGATCAACTTTGTCACCGACTGCTTCTCGTAGCTGCTTTACAAATTTTTCAGTGAAATCCAACATCTCTATCGAAAGTTGACGAGGATCAAAGGCTGAGTAAGGACCGATTGGATCAAATTTCAGTGCAGTGAATCCATCTTTTATGTAGGTGGCTGCTCTCTCGCATGAGATGTCTGCATTTGAATAAACAGAGTCATCTTTACCTGGAGCTGGATAAATATATGTGTAACTGCGTACTCGATCTCTGACTTTTCCGCCAAGTAAGTTATAGACAGGCTGGTTGGTCTCTTTACCCATGATGTCCCAGCACGCAGTTTCGATCCCAGAGAGAATTGCAACCATCGAGACATCAGGGCGTTGAGTAAAACCTGCAGAGTAAGCACGGCGCCATAAAGATTCAATGTCAAATGGTGAAGTGCCAATAACGTAGCGATCTACGACATCTTCAATCATTTTTTCTACAACTGAAGGATGGAACGGAACTGCATAAACTTCGCCGATACCTTCTACGCCGGTATCTGTTGTGAGTTTAACGAAGACCCAAAAAACACCACCATCATGTGGTGGTGGAGTGCCGACTACAAAAACTTTGGCACTTACGATCTTCATTACAACCCCTTAATTAATTTAAATGAATTTTAGTTTCTATGTACTGTGAAATCTATTTTATAAAACTTAATTACCTTAAAAGAATTGAATTTCGGTACCCGCGCATTTGCACGGGTACCGAAATTCAGTATCTGCTTGTGGGCTTCTGATTATGCCTTGAAGCCAACTGAACGGAGTGTGAAGTTGTTTAGAGCATTACCACTTGGATGTCCTGATCCAAAGCCACTTATCGCAGCACTTAGACCATCGAATTTATTGTAGAAAGAAGAGACGATGTAAGCGCCTTCTTCATACTCAATCTTCATTGCGTCTTGGATGATCTCATTTCGCAAGCTCTTGCTTGCAGTGGTTTTTGCCTTCGCAACAAGTGCGTTGTACTTGGCATTACTCCAGCCGGTCTCCATTGCATACGAACCACCCTTGTAGACGGTAGATGCTTGTTGAAGGTAAGTACGGTTTGTGTAGTAATCCATTTGTATTGCGTATCCACCTAAGAAGTTGTCCCAGAATTCACCGCCAATTTTCTTAGCTGAAATCTCAACAGCAGCTTTTTTGGCAGATGTCTTGAACGCTAGTGGAATCTCGGCCATGCCTGTTGGGCCATCTGTGTAATTTATTTCCAAAGCAAGGTTTGAAACTCCTGCTGCCTTAAGCAGAGACTTCGCCTTTTCTGGATCAAATTTACGTTGTGGGAATAAGGTTGGGCTATATGCCTCATCGTAGCAACCGATAACATCGTTACCAATTGCCGCATAACCACCGTAGACGTTCTTAACAATTGCTTCACGATCAACCAATAAACGCATCGCTTGACGGACTCTCACATCTTGGAAAGGTGTCTTTTTGGTGTTCATTGCGACTGGTACGTATGAACCTGTTTTGGCGTTTAGAATCGCAAGTTTACTGTTTGCCTTCACAGTAGAAATCTGTGATGTTGGAAGGTCAGTGATACAGTCAAACTGACCACTGATTAGTCCGTTTACACGTGCTGACTCGTCGGTTACTACATATATCTCAACAGAATCTACATATGGCTCGCCTGTACGCCAGTAGCTTGTGTTCTTTGTGTAAACACTCTTAACACCTGGAGTAAATGATGAGGCCTTGAATGGACCAGTACCAACAGGTGTTGCCGGGTTGTATCCAACCGGAACAATGCCCATTGCATAATCTGAGAATTGCTCATCAAAGGTTACATCAGCAGTTTTCAAAGTTATTGCAACTGTGTACTGATCGACTTTCTTTAACTTTGCTGCATCAACATTTGCCAGCTGAGAAGCACGAATGGCTCGAGTTGCTGGATCGAGGATGCGTTGAATTGTGAAGATGACGTCATCAGCTGTAAGGGTGCGGCCGTTGTGGAACTTAACGCCCTTCTTTACGCGAACTGTCCAAACGTTACCTGTCTTGTTAGGTGTAAATGAGTCTGCAAGTTCATTGACGATTTTAAATTTAGAATCGCGAATAACCAAGCGATCGTATAGTTGAAACGCGCGAGCTGAATCACCAGTGAATCCACCAAGGTGTGCATCCTGCGTGTCATTTGCTCCGCCTTCTCCAACTGCTACGCGAAGTACTCCACCTTTTTTCAACTTTACAGTTGCTGCATTTGCAGATGGTGCAAGCATTGCTCCGCTACCGGCAATAAGGAGACCGCCAGCAGCAGTTCCCATCAACAGTCCGCGGCGAGATAGCTCGTTAACTGCGTTGTTATCTTGTTCTTGCATTTTTTTTCCTCTCCTAGGTAGGAAAGATTAGGCACTCGCGATGAGTACCAATCTGTACTGCTTTATTTCTTACCAAGACCCTTACTGGCTGCGCCAATAAGAATTGCGGTATTTCCCAGCGCTAAATCTCCCTCGTGCATACGCTGGTGTGCATGAGGAATCTCTTCAAATCCCAACACTTCTCCAAGTGCTGGGTGTATTGCTCCAGATGTAAGCATCTTGTTAAATGCAATTGCTTGTTCATCATTTGTTCCATGTGAACCCTGGAATCTCTTTTGACGCGTCCAGTGATAGCGAAGATCTACAACAGCTGAATAGCCGGTAGTACCCGCGCAGATAACAACCATTCCGCCTGGTTCGCAGACAAATATGGAAGTAGGAACAGTTGCCTCACCTGGATGTTCAATAACAATTGCTGGATCTTTTTTCTCACCAACAATTTCCCAAATCTTTGCGCCAAATGCACGTGCACCAGCAGTCCATGCTTTCTGACCTGCATCATCTGTCCAATGTGGCGGGGTTCCCCAGTGTGAAAACTCATTACGGTTGATGTAACCCTTTGCGCCAAGTTTGATACAAAACTCTCCGCGCTCATCATCTGAAACAACTGCAACAGGAATCGCACCTACTGCTTTTGCAAGTTGAATTGCCATCGAACCAACACCACCAGAACCGCCCCACACAAGAACGACATCGCCCTTCTTTGTATCGTGTGGCGCCCAACCAAACATCATGCGATAAGCAGTTGTTCCACACAAAGTTGATGCAGCTGCTTCTTCCCATGAAAGTGATGGAGCTTTTGGAAGGCACTGGTGCTCCTGCACAATTGAAAACTGACCAAATGATCCGTAGTTAGTTTGATAGCCCCATGTCTTAGATGAGCGGGCAATCATTGGATCTTTCCCAGCTAATACCCAAGGATCATCTGCGTCCCACCAACCATGGTGAATTGCTACTTCATCTCCAACTTTTACTTTTGTTACGCCTTCACCAACTGCGTAAACAATTCCGGAAGCATCGCTACCACCGACATGAAAATCTTCTGGCTCTCCGCCTTTTTGACGAGCTGCAATGACATCGATTGGAATTCCGCGAGCAGCCCACACATTGTTGTAGTTAATTCCGGCAGCCATTACTGCGATTAAAACTTCACCACGCTTTGGCGTCGGAGTTGGAACCTCTTCAACTTTAAATGCATCTTTTGGTTCACCCAAACGATTAGATCGAATTACTTGGGCAAACATTGTTGGTGGTACTTCTCCCACTGGTGGAAGTGTTCCTATTGCATAAGATGCCATGGTTGGTTTGAAGCCCTTCGTTTGATGTGGAGAAACTATGTCTACCCGGTAGTTTCATACAACTACAGTTGCGCATATGGCACACTACGGTTTAACATCGTTTCATGAGTTCTAAGCGCCAGACTAACTCTGCGGGTCTACGCAGAGATATCGAGCTCCTTGAGGTCTTAGGAAAGTACGAAGTCGAGCATAAATCAGGCCTTGGCGTCATTCGAATCGCAGAAATGGCCGGCCGCGAAAAGACCCAGGTCTCTAGAGCCCTAGCCACCTTGGCCGAACAAGGCCTAGTCGATCGCGATCCCAACACCATGTTTTATCGCCTGGGCTGGCGACTTTATGCATTAAGCGCGCAGACTTTTGAAGCGCACCTCACTTCTGTTGCTGCGCCTTATCTGCGCCGCCTAGCCGAACTTGCTCAAGAGACAACTCACTTATGCGTTCTTCGCCATGATGAAGTACTTACTCTTTCTACTGCGGCACCAGCCCATGGCTTTCGCGCAGTATGGGAGGGGTTAACTTCTCCGGCACCATCTACTTCGGCAGGACGCGTTTTACTCTGCGAATGGGATGAAACCAGTCTTACTGCAAAGTGGACACCTGAAGCGCTCGCAAGTGTGATGGGGCAACGTATTTTTAAATCTACCGAAGAGCTTTCCGATGAGTTAAAGAAAGTTCGCCAGCAGGGCTTTAGCGTTGTAGATGAGGAGTTTGAAATAGGAGTGGTGGGTTGTTCTGCTCCAATAAGAGATGCATCAGGGCGAATTGTTGCTGCTATCAATATCGGTGCTCCTAAAGCCCGTCTCGAATCCAAGTTAGACCAAGCAGCACGCCTTACGCGTAAGGTCGCAAATGAACTCTCACAAACACTCTATTCGCCCAGTTAAGAGCCATGATTCACCCGTGCCAATTGAGCAATCTCGTCGCACAAAGGCCATTGAGGTGTGTAGATTTCTGCTAATTCAACGGAGGGCAGATTTGTGACGCAACGCCATATTTATCCATTTACTTTTGGTGACATGTCACAAAAAGATTTACTGGGTGGCAAGGGTGCAAACCTGGCCGAGATGGTTCGTATCGGATTGCCAGTACCTCCAGGATTTACGATTGCAACTACTGCATGCCGTGAGTATTTAAAGACTGGTCAGTTTCCAGATGGTCTGCGTAAAGAGATAACCGATTCACTGGCAGCTCTCGAAAAAGAGTTAGGTAAAACTTTTGGTGGCGTAAAAAACCCACTTCTTGTCTCTGTTCGATCTGGTGCAAAGTTTTCAATGCCCGGAATGATGGAGACTGTTCTAAATGTTGGAATTACCCCAGAGGTTGCTCAATCAATGGCAGATAGTTCTGGCAACGCTCGCTTCGCTTGGGATTCATATCGCCGATTTATTGAGATGTACGGCAAGATTGTTTGCGATGTCGAGGCTGAAGAGTTTCATAAAGTTCAAACACGTGTTTTGTCAGCCCACAAAACGGCAAATCTGCAAGATCTAGAAGTCGATGGATTAAAGGCGCTCGCAGATGGCTTTATAAAAGTAATCGAAGTTGCAACTGGAAAAGCATTCCCAACAGATCCACGCGAACATTTAATTGCATCAATTGAAGCAGTATTTAGATCATGGAACTCCGAGCGAGCAACTTTATATCGCAGGCGCGAGCTGATCCCTTCTGATCTTGGAACAGCAGTAAATATCCAATC
>CAEZTK010000008.1_pt1 | contig 20453 bp, 20 predicted proteins | sample 7264201 | NCBI WGS metagenome assembly CAEZTK01 (sample SAMEA6813801, study PRJEB35770) | uncultured Actinomycetes bacterium | biome: Freshwater; feature: Freshwater reservoir; material: water | place: Czech Republic | collected 2015-06-16 | depth 0.5m m
AGGGGAATAGTTATGTCTCAGGTTAAAGTGAACTCGTTAGCATCGGTAGCGTCCGCGAGATCTTCTGAAACATCATCACAAGGAGTCGGCCTAGAGGCACGCAGTATTCATGCGTGGTTTGGTCAAAAGCATGTTCTCTCTGAAATCTCACTAGATTTTTATTCAGGCACGGTAACTGCCCTAATTGGGCCTTCAGGTTGCGGTAAATCAACCTTTATTCGAATTCTCAATAGAATGCATGAATTTATCCCTACGGCTGCAATGGCCGGTGAAGTTCTCCTAGATGGTAAAGACATCTATCGTTCAGGCGTCGACGTCACGAAGATTCGCTTAGGTATTGGAATGGTTTTCCAGAAGCCAAACCCTTTCCCATCTATGACCATTAAAGAGAATGTTCTTTCAGGTCTGAAGTTAGCTCAGATTAAAATAAACAACTCTGATGAGTTATTGGAAGACTGCCTTGTGCGTGCAGGGTTATGGAGTGAAGTTAAGGATCGCCTCGATCAATATGGAGGGACTTTATCTGGAGGCCAGCAACAGCGCCTATGTATCGCAAGATCCCTTGCAGTTAAGCCACAGGTATTGCTTATGGATGAACCATGTTCTGCCCTAGATCCAGGATCTACTCTCCGAATTGAAGAGACAATTCGCGAACTCTCAGAGACTATGACGATCGTAATTGTGACTCACAATATGCAGCAAGCTGCCCGTGTATCTGATTACACCGGCTTTTTCCTTTCAGATGGCGGCCCAGGTCAACTCATTGAAACTGCCCCAACTTCACAGATCTTTAGCAACCCTAAAGACAAGCGAACCGAAGATTATGTGACAGGACGTTTTGGCTAAATCTGTTCACCTAAAGTTTGCTTTGTTGTTGGACATCGTTGGTTTGTAGTTTGGCCTTAGTTAGGGCTTAAACCATAGATTTCCCTTGAGCGCCTAAGTAAGACGCTATTTAAATGGGGGAAAAATGAAATCACGTTTAAGTTTGGCAGTATCGCTGCTAACTGTCACCGCACTCATTGCAGGAACATCACCAGCCTCTGCAGCTGGAACAATCAATGGAAGTGGCGCAACATTTGCAGCTCCACTTATTGATGCTTGCAAAGGTGACTTCACTGCAGCAACTCAAAATATTGTTAACTACCCAGGTGGAGGCTCTAGTAAAGGTCGCACAGACTTTGCAGCCGGAAATCTTGTAGATTTTGCTGGATCAGATGCTCCTTATACTTCTGGAGAGCCAACAAACATCATCTACGCTCCTATTTTTGCAGCTCCAATTTCACTTATGTATAACGTAAAGGGAATCAAAGAAGGTCTCTATCTTTCTCCAAAGACAATCGCAGGAATTTTTAGTGGCCAGATCACTGTTTGGAACGATCCAGCTATTGATAAAGACAATACTGGCACAAGAAAAACTCCGGTTTTTGCTACAAAGAAAGTCACTACAAAGGTCAAAGGAAAAAGCGTAACTAACACTGTTCCTGTCCTTGATGCAAAAGGAAATCCAAAAGTATTGCGTTACACAACGAAGGTGGTTGATTACGCACTTCCTCAAACACCAATCACAGTGTGGTATCGAACTGATGGATCTGGAACAACCGAAAACTTTGGAAAGTTCCTTCATGGAACGGCACCATCAATCTGGACAAAGCCAGGTGCAGCAACATTTACTGCATCAACACCAAAATCAATTGCCGGCGCATTTAACTTCCAAGGTCAGTCTGGTTCAGCAGCGGTAGCTGCGGGTGTAGCAGGCAGAGATGGATCTATTGGTTATGGTGAACTTAACTTTGCACTTTCAAACAAACTACCTTCAGCATTTGTGCAAAATACCGCAGGAGAGTTTGTTGAACCTACGGCAGCTGGAACATCAGCGTTCTTGGGTGGTGGAGTAATTAATGCTAATGGAACTCTCACAGTAGATTTCAAGAAGAAGATTCCAGGCGCATACTCACTTGGAACGGCTTCTTACGGTCTTGCCTATCCTGCGGCCTCAAAGAAGAATGCAGAGAAGCAAAAAGATGTAGCAGCATGGTTTACATATCTATTAGATGAATGTCCGGTTAAATTCCCTCAGACTGGCTTCTCAAAGATCACGGGTCCTTTGTATACAAATGCAAAGGCCCAGATTGCACTGATTAAGTAATCACAGACTACAAGAGATAACCAAAAGGGCCGGACTTAACAGTCCTGCCCTTTTGGCATCTAAATGATCGAAGCGATCTATTTACAGAGTTGTAGGTCGAGATTGGTATTGACCCATTGGCGCACCAATCACATTGCCATTTGCAAAAATTTTCTTACCTCGTAGCCATGTGTCAGTAACTTTTGCATTGATTGTAAAGCCTTCAAATGGGGTGTATTCCTGCTCAGAAAGTGATTCATCAGCTTTCACAACATAGGAAGCATTTGGATCAACGAGTGCAATATCTGCATCATAACCAACTGCGATAGCACCCTTGTTTTTTAGACCAAAGCGTTGAGCAGAGTTCCAAGAAGTTAACTGTGCAATCTTTTGATAGCTCAGTTTTCTAACTTTTGTTTCACTCACAAGACCTGCTAATAAGTACTCTGCACCACCAAAACCAGATTTTGCGACAAAGACATCTTCTTTTGGAGAACCAAACTTAGTCTCTTCCTTACAACATGCATGATCACTTGCAACCCAGTCGATGTTGCCGGCAAGCAGGTGCTCCCACAATGCTTCAACATCTTCTCTCGGGCGCAATGGTGGATTTACCTTGCCACCGATTCCCTTTGAGTTTTTAATATCAGCCAATAAGTGTCCGATTGTCACTTCACGACGGAAGTTAACATGAGGAAAAGCCAAGGTCATCTTCATAGCAGCATCAATTGCTTTAAATGATGTTAAATGTAGCAAGTTAATGTTTGGCAACGCGGTTTCGTGGGCCAAGTATGAAGCAATCGTGATTGCAAGACCTTCTGAATGTGGTGGGCGAGAAAGGTGATAAGCCTCAAGATCCTTTGGACGGCCTGATTCTTCCACCATCTTTGTGTAGGCGGTCATGATTTCTGCAGTTTCACAGTGCAGTGATAGAGAGATGCTGTCTGCAACCTTTGGCATCGCTTCTCGCGCTTTTTGAATCGCACGCATCACGAATTCGAAGTGCGCTACGTCGTATCGCTCACCCTCGGGGATCATTAAAAATTCATTTTGTGATGAAGAGCGGCCATGAAGGCCGTAGCTGCCGTAGAACATAAAAATCTTGAATGAGTTGACACCAAATTTACTGATGAGATCAGGGATCTCACCAATATGTTCTGCTGTTAGTGGTGCAAGGTGAAATGCATAATCAACGTATGCCTTACCTGATGCTTTTTCTAAAACCTCAGGATAAAAATCTTTATATGCCCCACCCTTATTTAAGTAGTACTGTCCAGTTCGCATGTATGAAATTGCTGTTGTAACTCCGCCTTGTGCACACGCTTTACTCTCAGATGCTGTATCGATATCAAGCGGGTTATAAATGCCCCAATGTTGGTGAGCATCAACTACTCCTGGGAATGCAAGCTTTCCACCTGCATCAACAGATTCAGTTGCCTGCGATGCATCAAGATTAGCCTCTAATTTTGCGATCTTGCCGTCTTTGATTGCAATGTCAACAGCCAAGGGCTTCTCTTGATCATGGGTAACAACTAGAGAATTCTTGATAATCAGATCATATGTGGCCACGGCGGGATCTCCCTTATGAATAAATAGAGGTGGATAGATGCGAAAGTTTAAGACATGTGAAGTTGGGTTGCAAGAGGCAAGAAGCAGGTAATGATTATCACCAGTTGAGATTGTTGACTATTTTGGTGCTGAATTAAACCTGTTCAAGCAGTGAAGCCAAATTAGCCAATGAGGTTTTGTTTGTGGCAAAGTCAAAAATTGTGTGTGCAACCTCACGCGCTTGATCTGGGTTGAGACTGTCTCTGACGTTTGATTCAAACTTCAATGCAAGTTCAGCATCAGTGAGTGGATTTTTGGGCCCTCCACGATTTACCAGAACTTTCTCAGTCATACTGGTTCCATCTTTTAGATGAGCAGTTAACACAGCTGGAAATTGAAATGGAAATATTGCATCACATTCTTCGCTGGCATTTACGTTAACTTTGGCTGCAAGTGCAAGAATCTCTGGATCATGTGCAGATTCATCTTCGAAGTCTTCATGAAACAAACCCAAACCATTCTCGCGATAGAATGCAGCAGCAACAGTGAATGGACCACTGAATGCAGCGTGATATCCAGACTCTGGCTTAATTTTTGACTCTCTTGGCTCTGCAATAGTTCTAAGAACAGGCGACGGAACTCCAAGATCGATACTAACGATTTGATCTGGTGTAACACCCTTGGCCTTTAATGTTCGTGCTGCATCAATTCCAGTATGTGTGAAGTGGTTACATGGATATGGCTTAAAGAATAGATCCGGAAGAACCCATGTGGAACCTAAACCATCAGTAATTTCATCAAGATTAACTTGGTCGCCACAATAAGCTTGCATAAATCCAAAGCGACCCTCAATAACAGTTGGAGGCCCAGTAAGGCCAGCCTGTGCAAGTTCTGCTGCTACAACTCCACCATGTGCAGCCCAACCGCAATGCATTCTTTTTACTGTTCCACCTGTGCGGTTGGCTTCAAGTAAGCCGGCGCCCATACTTGCAGAAATACCAATTGCAGAAGTGATCTCATCAGCGTTTAGCTTCATCAACATTGCCGCAGCAACTGCTGAACCTAATGTTCCGCAAATAGATGTTGCATGGAAGCCACGTTCAAAAAATACGGAGTTGCCAAGTTTTCTATCGAAACCTGCCATGCCTAGTCTGCACGTAACCTCAATACCAAAAGTAATTGCGTCAAGAACTTCTGTTGGCTTTGAACCAAGTTTTGAGCCGACTGCAAGTGCAGCAGGGACTACAGATGCACTGGGGTGCAATACAGAAGGCAGATGAGTGTCATCAAAGTCCATGGCATGAGCAAGAGTGCCATTTAATAAAGCAGCGGCAGCAGCAGGCAACTTAGATGCACCGATTGCAAATGAATCAGCTGGACCAGCCCAGGACTTAACGATGTTGTTAACTACCTGTGTTGCAGGTTGATTGGTTGCAGCTATTGAGTTTCCAATCACGTCAAGAATTCGACGAGAAGCCTCTCGGCGAAGCTCTGGAGATAGCCCATCTTGGGTGATCTGAAAAGCAACCTTTCCTAACTGCTGAGCAATTGTCTCCATTAAATCACTGCCAATGGGCGAACAGGTGATCCTGTTCCACCAACAATTTTTAGGGGTGCAAGAATGAACATAAACTCACTGATTTTTTTCTCATTAGCAACTTCTAAGTTCATGTGCTCAATAATGTTTATTCCAGCTTCCACAAGAAGAATGCGGTGCACGGGAAGTACAGCATGGCCTTTACCTGGTGCAATGTGTTCATAAGCAGTTGTGTCACAGCCGGTAACAACAATTTTTTTGTCGGCTAACCACTTTCCAGCAGATGCATCAACTCCTGGCACACCTGAATCGTGACCAATATAAGTTTTTGCATCACCACTAAAAAGCTTTCCCCATCCGGTTCGGATCAAAACTGCGTCACCTGGATTTGGTGTTTTCCCAATTCGAGCGCACTCTGCATCAAGATCATCAGCTGTAATTGCATATCCACCCGGAAGAACATCAACCCCTTTAAGGGCTGCAATGTTAAGCATTAAACCGCGAGTTACAACTGGATTCATTTGGTCGATGCCGTGTGAAATAAACTTTCCGCCTTGAAAACAATCTGAAACTGGAACATTGCCATGCATTAAGCCGTCTTGGGAAACGTGGGCTAATGCATCTACGTGCGTACCAACATGACCACCAGTAACAATCATTTCATTTGCCGCAGATCCACCATCTGCGCGTACTGAATCACCATGTCTGCGTATATAAACTAATCGAAACTCAGGGTGATTGGGCGAAATAGGCATGCCTGCATATAGGGGTTGAGATAAATCAATGATCTCTACAGCCTCAGATAATGCCTGAATAAGTGGACTTGTCATGTGCGCTCCTATTTGTTGAGAGATTTGTAGAGATTTAGTTGAAATTTAGCATAATGAATATTTGCCGGATCAATCATTTCACCATTTGGTAATGCCATGACGCTGTTTCCAGTGGCCTGCATCTGCTCGTATACACCAAGCAATTCTTCAGCCTTTTCAGCCTCTTCTTTTGTAGGGGTATAAATGGTATTTACTATTTCAATATGGCTCGGATGAATGATAGAGCGCCCAAAAAAACCAGTAGCTTTAGCTTCAATTGTTGATTCTTCGAGGCCCTTCAAGTCTTTAGTATTTGCATACACTGATTGTGATGGTTGCTTTATTCCAGCCGCTCTTGCGGCAAGCAAAATTGAAAGTCTAGAAAATGCCAGAGCTTCATCATTTGTTGCCCGTAAATCTGAGAGTAGATCTGCTTCACCCAGTGAAATTGCAGCAACTTTTGGGTCGCAAGATGACAGTTCGAAGGCCTTTACTACCCCTAAAGCAGATTCAATTAACAAGTGAATCTGAGCATTGGACTTCTTTGCATCGAGGATTTTTGAAGCTTTTTTTACTGTATCCACGGAGGCAGTTTTTGGAATTCTGATTCCAAACAAATTTGGTGAACTAATGCTCTCTAGATCGGTAACGCCCCATGGACCATTGAGATCGTTGATTCGAATCAAGAATGGTTTTGAAGCTGGTTTGGATAAAAAATCAACTACGAATCTGCGCGCTTCATCTTTTTTATCGTGGTGAACGGCATCTTCAAGGTCGATAACTATGCAATCTGCCTGAGAATTAAAAGCTTTCTCCACTAGCTCTGGCTTACTTGCAGGCGCGTAGAGGTAGCTTCTAAAGAACTGCGTTTCGACCATACTAAATAATACCTTTAGCTTTTAAGTTAGCGATCTGGTCATCGCTTAAACCACTCTTTTTAAGAATTTCTACTGTGTGTTTTCCAAGTTTTGGTCCTGAAGTTCTAATCTCTCCAGGGGTGTCAGATAGTCGGAAGAGAACATTTTGAATCTTTATTGGACCTAGCTCTTCGTCATCAATTGTTTTGATCGTTTCAAGAGCAGCAAATTGTTCATCTTTGAAGATATCTGTAATGTCATATATCGGAGCAACTGCGGCTTCGGCCAACTCAAATTCACGCATTACTTCATCGCGTGTTCGCTCTTTGATCCATCCACCAACAGCATCATCTAACTCATCAGCGTGCTTTGCACGCTCTGCACCACTTGCAAACCATGGTTCATTTACTAACTCCGGACGACCAACTAGATGCATCACGCGCTCAGCAATTGCTTGCGCGCTAGTGGATATTGCTACCCATTTTCCATCAGAGGTTACATATGTGTTGCGAGGGGCATTGTTGCTCGATCTATTTCCTCGACGTTGCTGAATCTCACCTAATTGATCGTATGCAATTACCTGAGGTCCAAGCACGGTAAGAATAGGTTCGATGATTGCTAAATCAATTACCTGTCCTTTTCCAGTAATCTCACGTGCGTGTAGTGCTGTCATGATCGCAAAAGCGGTTGTAAGCGCAGAGATTCCATCAGCTAAACCAAAGGGCGGCAAAGTTGGAGGACCATCGGCCGTTCCTGTAATTGATGCAAATCCACTCATAGCTTCGGCCAATGTTCCAAATCCAGGTCGCTTTGCATATGGTCCAATCTGACCAAAACCTGTAACGCGAGTTAGGACAATTCTAGGATTTATTTTTACTAACTCTTCGTAACCAAGGCCCCATTTTTCGAGTGTTCCTGGTCGAAAATTTTCAATCACAACATCAGCATCTTTTACTAGAGTCTTGAAAATTTCTTGACCTTCAGGGGAGCCCAGATAAAGTGTCAGAGATTTCTTGTTTCGAGCAAGCATCTTCCACCAAAGTCCAACACCATTCTTGCTTGACCCATGAGTACGAACGGGATCACCATTTTTTGGATGCTCGATTTTGATTACTTCTGCGCCGAAGTCTGCCAGCATGGTTGCAGCCATCGGACCTGCAAAAAGTGTTGCAATGTCAATTACTTTAATGTCCTGAAGTGCTTGAACCATGAGCTACATACTCCCTAACTTATTGAATTTATTTAACATCTAGTACTCCAGATTCACACAAGTCATTCCAGACCATTTGTTCCTTTATTAAGCCATTTTCAATTACAAACACATCCACATATCTGATCCCATCAAATGGAACTCCAGCTAGATTTTCGCCATACAACGTTCCAATAGAGGTAACTGTAGTTTGGTCTCCGTTAACACCTACAAAGTAGCGATCTCTGTGCTTTTTAATCCATGTATATCTTCCTTTAGCATTTGCAACCATTTCGGTTTGCGTACTAAATAGCTTTCCTCCAGGAAATTCAATTCTGCTCTGCGGTGCCATCATGGCCTGCATCTCTTGAATTTTTCGATCTTCTCCAAGTTGTAGGAATTTATCGATCAAAGCTGCTGCATCCATGCCATCCCCTTATGTTTGCCTTGTACTTAAATTGCTTTGGACTTATTGGTTTCAATATGAGCCGGATCAATCACTTCCTAGAGTACTCAGTGCTAAATCTAAATCTAAAAACGCTCCTATGGCATTGCCTTCGAATGTGGCTTCGGCAACAGTTCTCGGTGAAAGAGCGTCCCCAACCACGTGAATCCGATTGGACTGGCCTAGGGGCGCTTGTTGATAGAGAGCATCGTTGGCCTGTCGTGGCCCACAGTCAATAACAGCCAATCCATGTGAGATCCGAGTTTGTTGGCCATTTAAAGTATTCGTAATGATTGAATCTTTGCCCTCTAGCTCGATTTCACTTGCAAGATACATAGAGACACCCAGTGACTTGAGCCTTGGGATTAGAGCTAATTTCGAATATGTAGTTATCTGACTAAACAATGATGCAGTTGGTGATACTAAGTGAATTTTATAGCCATTAGCTGCTAATTGTTCTGTTATCGATGCCGCAATCCAAGTTCCTTGATCATCAATGACAATTATTTCTTCATTTGTCTGGGATTTATTCTGTGCAAATTCTTTGATTGCAGTTTCAACTGTAATCACTGGTATGCCCACACCAAAGTCTCGAGCGACAAAGTTTGCCCCTGTTGCAACAATAACAGTGTCAAAATCATTCAGACATTCTGACGCATTTGAAATAAGAGTGTTGAGTTTTAACGTTATATCCGAATCCAAGATTTTTTGGATAAGTTCAGAGACTAGAAGTCCGAACCGATCTCTTTTCTCCAAACTGCTAGCCAACAATACTTGACCACCCAACTGTGATCCTGCCTCAACTAATGTAACGGAATGTCCTGCCTCATAACTAGAAAGTGCTGCGCTCATACCGGCAGGACCGCCACCAACAATCAACACCGATTTCTTTGATTGTTTAACTTTTCTTATCTCTATCCATTTCTTTTCTGCTCCAACTTCAGGATTTACAACACAAGAAATTGGTAAATTCTTCTCAACTCGACCAATGCACTCTTGATTACAGGCGATACATGATTTAACTTCATGATTCTTATTCGTTGCAAACTTGTTGACAATCTCTGGATCTGCAATTTGCGGTCTTGCTAAACCGACCATATCGGCCTCACCAGAATCAATGAGTTCACTAGCCTGCGTCACAGTATCCAATCGGCAAACAGCCAAGAGAGGTATCTTAGGAAAAGCATCTTTAAAAAGCCTTGCATGGCTTCGATATGGAGCATGAGGAAAACTCATGTCTGCTATTTGCGTCGCGATAGAAAAAGAGCCGTGATAGGCAGAATGACTAACGTGTATAAAACTCAGATCGAATTGATCATTTATCTTTGCAATTATTTCGAGCATTTGTATTGGATCTAATCCATTAGGTAGAAATTCATCGGCACTAAAGCGCACGCCAATTGCCATTCCAGGCACTTGATTAAAGATTTCTTGGAGAACTTCGATTGCAAAGCGCATCCTGTTTTCTAGTGATCCGCCAAATTGATCTTCTCTGGAGTTACTAGCAGGGGACAGAAATTGTTGTATTAAGTGGCCGTGGCCTAAATGAACTTCTAAACCATCAAACCCTGCAGACTTCATGCGCTGTGCTGAGCGTCCAAATGCCCTCACCATTGTGGCTATATCTGCAACACTCATTACGTGAGGAGTTTGACCACCTTTTGTCCAGGCAATTGCAGATGCAGACCAAGCAGAAGTATGTGTTGCATCGCCATTTGCTTGGCGGCCTGCATGCATGATTTGCGCAAAGATTGCTGCTCCATTGTTATGAACAGCTTCCGTAAGTTTTTGAAAACTTGGGATGCACGAGTCATCTGATGATCCAAGTGTTGAGCTTCGTCCTGCACTCGTAGGGTGCACTCGGATTGCTTCGGTAATAATCAGTCCAGTTCCACCGGCTGCCCGTGCAGCAAGATACGCAGCATTTCTTTCGGTGGGTAAGTTGTTGAGTGCAAAATTTGTTGTATGCCCCGGCAGAAAAACTCGATTCTTGATCTTTACCCCACCAATTTCGATTGGTGTCAGTATCTGGGACATAATTTAGATCTCCTAGTTTTTCTAAGTTTAACTTCCTTTATGAAACTGAGCAATAGGAAGGCAACCTATGATTGAATTACCATATGGAAATAGATTTGGGGCCACTGTCTGAAGGTCAAACATATGCATTGTTAACCCAAACTATTATTCCAAGGCCGATTGCATGGGCTTTAACGGACAACTCTTTACAAGGAGATGCACAATGGAATTTGGCACCATTTTCATTTTTTAATGGAATTGCATCAGATCCACCGATGGTTATGTTTTCAATTGGTAGTTGGGATGTCTCTGGTAAGTCAAAGGACACTTTAGTAAATCTTCGCAAAAAACCAGCATTCACAATTGGTATTGCAAACCAAAATCAGATTAAGCAAGTACAGCAGACTGCAACATCTTTAGACCATGGCGTCAGTGAAACAACTGAGTTTGGTATTTCTGTTCACTCTTGGGATTGGCCGACACCATTAATCGATGGCTGCGGAATCAATTTTGCTTGCACTCTATCGAAAGAAGTAAAAGTCGATGAGAGTAGCCAGATACTTGTCTTTGCAAAAATTACAAAAATTTGGGTAGCAGACCATGCCGTCAGTAGGGATTCAAAGGATCGAATTGTTATCGATCCTGAAAAGATTGATCCGCTACTTAGGCTTGGGGCTGGAAAGTATGGAAGCCTCGGCAGTGTTATACCAATGCCTCAAGTCTAAAAAATCTTTTTTGTAGTTACTTAGCCCTGAATCATTCGGGCAATTTGAAGATACAGAGGTATTCCTATTATTAGATTAAATGGAAATGTAACGCCGATGCTAGAAACCAATGCAAGTGATGCTTTTGCCTCCGGTAATGCCACTGCTACTGCAGCTGGTGCAGCTATATAAGAAGCACTTGCGCAAAGAACACCGAGCATCACCGTTCCTCCCAAAGATAAGCCCACGAAGTTAGCGACAAACATACCCAGAACTGCCATGAGTATCGGGAAAACGATTGCGAAGATACTCATTTGAAAACCAACATGCTTAATCTCATTCCAATTGGTGCCTGCCAAATATCCAAGGTGTAATAAGAAAAGAGCGAGAAATCCACTTTGAAGATCGATGAAGAAAGGGGTTACAGTTTCATATCCAGAATCAGTTGTTACTGCGCCGATTAAAAGCCCACCAACTAGGAGAACGACTGTTTTGCCAGCAAGAACCTCTCGCATAGTTACATTCCATGCAACCTTGGTATCGCGGCGTCTTGTCCCAAGATAGATACCCACAATGATTCCGGGTATTTCCATAATCGTAAGAAGCGCGGTGGCATAGCCCTCAACTCTTATTCCAGAGCCCTCTAAGAAAAAAAGCGCCGCGGTAAAAGTCACTAATGAGGTAGATCCGTAATGAGCTGCAATTGCACCTCGGTCAGATTCATTTAATTTTCTGACAAAAACTAAAACGTAAAAGGCTAAGAAAGGAATTGTTGAACCAAGAGCAATTGTTGCAATCGAGGGAGCAAGGAACTCTGATAAAGAGACATCTTTGAGTGCGTGACCTCCCTTTAGGCCTATTCCAAACAATAGAAACACTGAAATGAACTGGTAGACAGATTCAGGAATCCGCACGTCGCTATTGATCCGCGAGGCAAAAAAACCTAAGGCAAACAATAAAACTGCCACGGAGGTCAGATTATTTATAGCAAACTCTAATGAACTTTGCATCGCACCTCCTTCTCAGGCCTTAAAGATACCTGAAATACAATTCATGTGTCAAAATGCGTGTATTATGAGCGCATGGCAAAAGCTGCAGAGCAGTCTCGAGAGTGGACTTTTCTGTCCAATCATGGACATGTTCTAATCCACTTAAGTCGTGATCCTGATGCCCGCATTCGAGATATCGCCAGTTCTGTAGGAATAACAGAAAGAAGTGCGCAGGCAATTTTGGCCGACCTTGAAGAGTCTGGCTATGTGAACATTTCAAAGATTGGACGGCGCAATAGCTATTCAATAAACCCGCGTTTAAAGTTTCGACATCCAGCAGAAGTTGGAAAGCCAATAAGCGCACTATTGAAAATCTTTAGCTAATAAGAATTCTTGATCATGTCAAAAGAATTTGGTAAAGGCCATCCATATTTTGGTCAGGAAGCGGTTTTCACAACAAAACATGAAAAACTACCTTTAATTGCACCACCATTTTCACAATTAATTAATCTAAAGATTACTCAGTGCAATGAAGATACTGATCAACTAGGAACCTTTAGTGGCGAAGTGGAAAGAAAACTTCCGCCCCTTGAAACTGCAATTAAAAAAGCTAAATTAGGAATGGATCAACTTGGAGTTTCTTTAGGTTTGGCTTCAGAAGGATCAATTGGACCTGACGCTGAAGTTGGCTTTTTCAATTCAGATGTGGAGTATTTGGTCTTTGTGGATGACAGTAGAGATCTTGTGATCTCTGAAGTCTTTCGATCATTTGATATCCGCGCAGGATCTCTAGTTTCCGAACCAGGAGATGAAATCTCAATCTTCTTAGAGAAAGTAGATTTTCCCAATCACAAGTTAATTGTCACGGCTAACTCAGGTTCAAAGATTTCGCCTATAAAAGGAATCGGAACCATAGATGAGCTTGAAAGTGCAATTAGATTAAATGCAAAGAACTCTAACGACGGTAAAGTTTTGATTCAGTCGGATCTGAGAGCACACTGCTCACCGTCTCGGCGCAAAAACATTGCACACGTTGCCCAACTACTTGCAACGAGAATTTCTAAGCAGTGCACAATGTGTATGGCGCCCGGTTGGGGGAGAATTGATTACGAAAGAGGATTGGAGTGCATTACCTGTGGTGAGTACAAACCCCTTGCAATAAAGCGCGAAATTTTGGGGTGCATTAGTTGTGATCACCGCGAAGAGGGAGAACTCATAAGGGAGTTCTTGGATCCAGCACAATGCGATTTTTGCAATCCATAATGTTGCATTAAGCCATCAGATTCTCGACATACGTATCAATACTTTTGGTTTTGCGTGTGTCTCATTTCACCGTATCTTGAAGAAAGGCGCTTTTCGTTTCAGTTGAAATTAAGTGAAATCTCAGCAAACCTCAATATGGTTTCGCCATGAAAATTCTGACTGCGGCTATCTCTTCATCTCTTCTAGTGGTTCTTACAGGTTGCGGAGTTGGAGATCTTGCGAAAAAAGCGACTGATGCCGCGGCATGTACGGCGCTTTCGTCAACAATTGGTGGAATAACAACGGCCTATCAATCAGGCCTGGTCGATTCAGGATTGAGTTCACAGATAAATTCATTGGTTGGGGATCAAGCTAGATCACTTCTATCAACAGGACTTGCAGAGGACATCGGATTACTTATCGATGCTCTTGGTCAATCTCAAACAGCTCAAGGCTCGCAACAAGATATAGAGTCGATTACCGCCTCTATTACTAAGCGATGCTCAACTGTAGGCGTAACTATTGGAAACTAATTCATTAAAAAATGAAAGATTGCTTTTTTATTGAAATTAATGAATTACATTAAGAAAGCGATGCGATTTTCTCTTTAACTGAAATCACTGAAGGATTAGTAAGAGAAGAACCGTCTGAAAATAGCAGTGTTGGAACAACACGATTACCGCCGTTGACTAACTCTACAAATGGAGCATATTCAATCTCTTCTTCAACGTTTACTTCGCGAAACTGCACACCGGACTCATTTAATTGACTCTTAAGACGTTTGCAGTAACCACACCAGTTGGTACTGAACATGACAAAATCTGCTCCCGTAATTCCAAGTTGCTCTACAGGCGACTGGGACATGGTTGGCTCCATTTCTGACGTAGCGACTTACCCTGCGCCTATTATCACTTGTTTTTTCTCTATTTATCTTCCCGAAGCAGGAATGTAGGATTGGGCCATGAACCCACAGGAACTGCTTCAAAACTACTCTCAAAACGCACAAGCCTTCATTAAGGCAGCCAAGGCAACACCAACAGAAAAACTCACTAAATCCCCATCAGATGGAGAGTGGTCACCTGCATTTGTGATTCATCACATGGCAGATTCAGAGATCCAGTTTGGGGCACGTTTTGCAAAGACATTATCGGAAGATAATCCAAACATTGTTCTCTTTGATGAAGAGAAATTTCCTGCTGGATTGCACTATGAAAAAAGAAGTGTTGCACTCTCAATCGCATCGTTTGAGGCTTCACATAATATGAATTTTGAGATATTGAAAAATGCATCTGCTGATGATTGGAATCGCACATCAATGCATCCTGAGAAAGGCCCCGTCTACTTAACTTCGTGGGTTAAATCATGCGGTGGGCACATTGGTTCACATCTAGAACAACTGCGGAGCCTTACACAGTAGAACCTTCAATAAATTGAGGGATGTCACTCAACATAACCCCAAATTTGAACCTACCATGGGTGAGAATGTGGGCCTATTATTCAGCCAGTTGATTCTAGAGGGGATATAAATGTCAGATTCAGGAAAGTGCCCAGTAGCACACGGTGCGTTAACAGTTAATGAGTATTCAAATGTTAGCTGGTGGCCAAAGACGCTCAATCTAGATATTTTGCATCAACAAGATACAAAGACAAATCCTCTTGGCCCAGACTTTAATTATCGCGAAGCATTAAAGAGTTTAGATATTCCGGCATTAAAAAAAGATATGCATGCATTAATGACTGATAGTCAAAGTTGGTGGCCTGCAGACTGGGGACATTACGGTGGGTTAATGATCCGTCTTTCATGGCACTCAGCCGGAACATATAGAACAGCCGACGGTCGCGGGGGTGGCGGCAGCGGCAACATTAGATTTGCTCCTCTTAATTCTTGGCCAGATAACGTCAACTTAGATAAAGCGCGACGTTTGTTGTGGCCTATTAAGAAAAAGTATGGCAACTCTGTCAGCTGGGCAGATTTGATTGTTCTTGCCGGAACAATTGCCTACGAATCAATGGGCTTAAAAACTTTTGGTTTTGGTTTTGGACGCGAAGACATCTGGCATCCAGAAAAAGATGTGTACTGGGGTTCAGAGGCTGAGTTTTTGGCACCAAGTGATTCTCGTTATGGCGATTTAAGCGATGCCAGCACAATGGAAAATCCACTCGCAGCTGTTCAAATGGGTTTGATTTATGTAAACCCAGAAGGTGTTAATGGAAAATCAGATCCTGCAAGGACTGCAGCACATGTGCGCGAAACTTTTGCTCGCATGGCGATGAATGATGAAGAAACAGTCGCTTTAACTGCAGGCGGTCACACCGTCGGTAAATCTCACGGAAATGGAAAGCCAGCTCTACTTGGACCAGCACCAGAGGGCGCCGACATCAGCGAACAAGGCTTAGGTTGGATGAACCAAACCACTCGCAGCATTGGTCGTGACACCGTTTCAAGTGGAATCGAAGGTGCTTGGACTACGCACCCAACTAAATGGGACAACGGCTACTTTCATCTCTTGCTCAACTATGAATGGCAGTTAACAAAGTCACCGGCAGGTGCAACTCAGTGGGAGCCAATTAATATTAAAGAAGAAGATAAGCCAGTCGATGTTGAAGATCCATCAATTCGCTTAATGCCAATGATGACTGATGCTGACATGGCAATGAAAGTGGATACTGTTTATCGAGAAATCTCTGAAAAGTTCTACAAAGATCCTGCTTACTTTGATGAAGTATTTGCAAGAGCTTGGTTTAAGTTAACGCACCGCGACATGGGACCAAGAGTTCGATACGTCGGACCTGATGTTCCTAATGAGGATTTAATTTGGCAAGATCCTATCAAGCCAGGAAATTCAAAGTTTGATGTTGAATCTGTCAAGGCGAAAATTACAGCATCGGGCTTATCTGTTTCAGAATTAGTTGCAACTGCTTGGGATAGTGCGCGAACTTTCCGTGGCTCTGACCTTCGAGGCGGGGCAAATGGTGCACGCATTGCACTTGCTCCACAAAAAGATTGGCAAGGAAATGAACCCGCAAGATTGCAAAAAGTATTAGATGTACTCAAGCCAATCGCATCTGCCGCCGGCGCATCACTTGCAGACGTCATAGTTTTGGCTGGAAATGTTGGAGTTGAACAAGCTGCAAAGGCAGCAGGTGCAACTCTTCGTCTAGATTTCAAACCTGGACGTGGTGATGCAACAGCAGATCAAACAGACTTAGAATCATTTGAACCGTTAGAGCCTCTTCATGATGGATACCGTAACTGGCAAAAAGATGATTACATCGTGACGCCAGAAGAGATGATGCTAGATCGCACTCAACTTATGGGCCTTACGGCTCATGAGATGACAGCACTTGTCGGTGGTATGCGCGTAATGGGTACCAACTACGCAGGGACAAAGCACGGCGTATTTACAGATCGTGTTGGCGCATTAACCACAGACTTTTTCGTCAATTTAACGGATATGAAATACACATGGGAGCCAGCTGGGGAGAATTTGTACAATATACGAAATCGCCAAACTGGAGACGTAGCCTTCACGGCAACTCGAGTGGACCTTGTATTTGGATCAAATTCAGTCCTTCGGGCATACGCCGAACTGTATGCACAAGATGACAGTAAGCAGAGATTTGTTGATGATTTTGCCGCAGCGTGGACAAAAATCATGAACGCGGATCGCTTTGACATTTAGTCATTACAATTAGTCGTAACGACTTCGTCAGGAGAAAGTTTTGTTTGAAGCGATTTTCCTAGGCATCATTCAAGGCCTGACGGAATTTTTACCGATTTCATCTAGTGCGCATATTCGCATCGCTGGTGAGTTCATGGATAAAGCCCAAGATCCTGGCGCTCGCTTTACTGCAATTACCCAAATTGGTACTGAGCTTGCTGTGCTTATTTTTTTCCGCAAAGACATCGCCACAATTGTTCGTGCTTGGTTTAAATCCCTGAAAAAATCTAACCAACTCCTACCGGAAGAAAAACAAGCATCTCGCATGGGATGGCTGATCATCATCGGTTCAATTCCAATTGTTGTATTGGGATATTTTGGCCGACACGTTATTGAAAATGACTTACGTTCCCTTTGGCTGATTGCGACAGTACTGATTGTTTTTGGCGTCGTTCTGGGAATTGCAGACAAGTTCGGTAGCTCGCAAAAAACACTTAACGCGTTGTCAAATAAGCATGGTTTCAATTACGGAGTTGCACAAGCTATGGCACTCATTCCGGGGGTCTCACGATCAGGTGCAACTATTGCAATGGGTCGAGCACTTGGATATTCACGTGAGGCAGCACTGCGTTACTCATTTTTGCTGGCGATACCAGCAGTCTTTGGCAGTGGTTTTTATCAGTTAAGCCAAGGGCTAACCGAGGATGCAAGCACAGATATTTTCTCACTTTCACAAACTTTGGCAGCTACTGCAATTGCATTTGTCGTTGGATATCTTGTAATTGCCTGGCTCATTAGATTTGTTATGACGAAAAGTTTTATGCCCTTTATTATTTATCGCATCGCACTTGGTTCGACTTTGCTCTTACTTCTAGCAACAGGAGTGATTAATTCTTAATTCTCGCCTCACAAAACCATTAGCTGACAAGTTCCGTGAAAATGTTTCAGGTTCAAAAGATGGTCGGCCTGATTGGGTTGCCACAATTGAATCAGGTAATGACATTGGATTGTTTGGGCCAGAGAGCGCCGTGTGGCAGGTTCATGGAAGCATCGCAACATTAGTAGGGGGAGTGCGTGCATTATTGCTACAGGCAGCCCACCCTGCGCCGCTATCTGGAGTAGCTGAGCATTCTAGATATGAAAGTGATCCCTTAGGCAGACTTGCGGGAACAACCAGATGGTTGACCGTGACAACTTTTGCATCGACTGAGGTTATTGAAAAAGAAGCCGCGCGAGTAAATACAATGCATGATCGCGTTAAGGGACAGTTCGAAGATAAGAAAAACCAAGTTAAAAACTATCAGGCTAAGGATCCTCGATTTTTATTATGGGTTCATTGTGCCTTCACAGATTCATTTTTAAAGGCACATCTGGCACTTGGTTATCCAATAGACAAGGGTGCCGATGCTTATGTGAGTGAATGGAGTAAAAGCGCAGTTCCACTGGGTCTACTGTCCGCGCCGCAAAGTGTTGCCGAATTAGAAGAAACGCTGAATGACTTTAGAGAAAATGACTTACGACATAGTGCTAGAACCCAAGAAGTAGTTAATTTTATTTTAAATCCACCTTTTGATGGCGCTGGCAAATACTTTTATAAGTTGATAGCAAATGCTGCCATTGCAACTTTAGACCCGAGAGAGCTCAAACTTTTAGGCTTAAAGAAAAAATCAAAAATCTGGTTAAAGATATCTCGAGTCGGCTTAGATATTTTCCTAGCAATTTTAGGTTCTGAGCCACCTGCTATGGCTGCAGCAAAAGCACGAATTAAACGTTTAAGTTAGTTGCTCTCTAATTTATAGCCAAGACCACGAATAGTTTGAATTAAAACTGGGTTGGCAGGATCGGCCTCAATCTTTGATCGCAGACGCTTGATATGAACATCAAGAGTTTTTGTGTCACCGTAGTAGTCACCACCCCAAATGCGATCAATCAATTGAGAGCGAGTTAAAACTCGCCCTGAGTTTCGCATCAAAAACTCCAGTAGTTCAAACTCTTTCAGAGGCAGCGTGATCAGATTTCCGTTGACCGTTACTTGGTGCTTACCAACATCCAAGCGAATTCCCGCAACGCTATGAATTCCATGTTCTGATGCGACATCCTCGCTAGATCCACGCCTTAACACCGCTTTGATTCGTGCAATCAACTCGCGAGAAGAATATGGCTTAGTTACATAATCGTCTGCGCCTAACTCTAAGCCAACTACCTTGTCGATTTCAGAGTCCTTGGCGGTGAGCATAATGATCGGTACTTGAGAAGTAGTTCTAATTGTTTTACATACTTCAACTCCTGAAACTTCAGGAATCATCAAATCAAGCAAGATTAGGTCTGCGCCATTTTCATTGAACTGCTTAATTGCATCTGTGCCTGTTGCTGCAACCGCAACTTCATATCCTTCTTTACCCAGGAGAAATGACAACGCCTCAGAAAAAGATGATTCATCTTCAACGATCAAAATCTTTGTCATTACATAGCCTCCTCAGATTTAGAAAAAATCGGTAGTTTCAAAGAAAACGTACTTCCAACGTTTTCAACACTCCAGACGCTCACTTCACCTCCATGTTTGGTGGCAACATGTTTAACAATAGACAATCCAAGCCCAGTTCCTCCACTTTCTCGAGATCGGGCTGGATCCACTCTGTAGAAGCGCTCAAAAATTCTCTCTTTTTCATTTTCTGGAATACCAATACCTTGGTCTGTTATTGAAATCGTGATAATTCCATTTTTTACAATCGACGAAACTGTTACCTGTGTACCTTCGGGAGAGTAGTTAACGGCATTTTCAACTAAATTCTGAATAGCCATAATGAGCTGGTCGCGATCACCTAGGACAACTCCATTAGCAATATCGCCAGTAGAGATTTTAATTTTACGGTTATCGGCCCCAACCTGACTTTGATCTATCGCTTCATTAACGAGATCTTGAACATTTAGCTCTGAAGGTACAGACAAAGGATCTGAATCCTGTAAACGAGAGAGATTGATAATCTCTTGAACTAAGTCTGTTAACCGTTTTGATTCAATCTGCATTCTTGTTGCAAACTTTGTAACAGCCTCCGGATCATCTTTTGCACCAAGTACCGCCTCGCTGAGAAGTAGTAGCGCTCCGATTGGTGTTTTTAATTCATGAGAAACATTTGCAACAAAATCTCTGCGCACGTCTTGAATTCTCTGTGCTTGACTTTCATCTGAGAGCAAAACAAGAACGAGCTGTTCCTTGATCAAAGGAATGACATTTACCGTTAACTCATGACGGCCTTCTCCGATGGGGCCACGGGGAACTTCAATGGTGCCTGTTTGCTTTACATTGGTACGTCTGACCACTCTGAT
>CAEZTK010000010.1_pt1 | contig 19382 bp, 19 predicted proteins | sample 7264201 | NCBI WGS metagenome assembly CAEZTK01 (sample SAMEA6813801, study PRJEB35770) | uncultured Actinomycetes bacterium | biome: Freshwater; feature: Freshwater reservoir; material: water | place: Czech Republic | collected 2015-06-16 | depth 0.5m m
ACAATCGCTAGATCACCGCTGACATCTATATTTCTGTCGAAAAGTCTTGTTTCAACTCCCTTAATTTATCAATATTTAATTGTTGTAAAGAGTTAATACTTCGCACCCTTGATGACTCTTCTACATGCACCAAATGGGGTACCGCGATTAACCACGCGCCGCTATCAATTGCTGCTTTCATACCTGGCAGTGAATCTTCAAAAACAAGGCAGTCTGCGATGTTACTTCCAGAGATCTGTGCGGCCTTTAGATAGGCCTCGGGATCAGGTTTTGTGTTTCGAACATCATCTCCACTTAGTGAGAATGGAAAAAGATCGTGACCGATATTGTCTAGAACTGCATCAATAATGACTCGAGGACTTGCAGAGACCAGAGCTGTTTTAATTCCATGTGATCGAAGAGAATTTATTAGTTCTATTGCACCAGGCATTGCCGTTGTGTTTGAGCGCATGCGATTGGCTTGAATTCTGATCAATTCTTCAACGAAATACTCCGAAGATTCCTTATTTCCAACTCTTTGAGACATGTAATCGCCTAATTTGCTAAGAGGTCCACCCAAACAAGCAACTTGATCTTCTTGAGTCCATACATAGCCGAATGGTTGGACAACTTCTTGTTCAGACAATAACCATTGAGGTTCTGAATCAACAGTCAGGCCATCCATGTCAAAGAAAACAGCTTCAAAGAAATCAATCATAAGGTGCTAGTTCGCGTTGAAGTATTTAGCTTCGGGATGATGAACGATAATCGCCGACGTTGATTGCTCAGGATGTAATTGGAACTCTTCTGATAATTCAACACCTATACGTTCAGGCTCAAGTAATGAACATAATTGAACTTGCTGTTCTAGATCAGGACATGCCGGGTAACCAAATGAATATCGGGAGCCCCGATAACCTTGATCTAAAATCCCTTGAAGCTCCGATGAATCCTCGTCTTTGACACGTAACTCTTCACGTACTCTGCCGTGCCAATGTTCGGCCAGAGCTTCAGTAAGTTGTACAGAAAGCCCATGGAGCTCTAAGTACTCGCGGTACTTATTCGCCTCAAAAAGCTGTGCTGCTGCTTTGCTCACCGAGGCACCCATGGTCACTATGTGGAAGGCGACAACATCGGTTCGTCCAGATTCCTTAGACGCAAAAAAATCACTGATGCATAACCGTCTATCACGTCGCTGTCGTGGAAATGTAAATCGTGTGCGCTCTTTTCCTTTATTCTCCCCATCATGATGAAGGATCACTAAGTCATTACCTTCGCTATAGCAAGGAAAATATCCGTAAACGACAGCAGCATTGAGCCAGCCGCTCGACTGTACTTCATTCATTAAAGAACGCAAACGTGGACGGCCTTGTGAAACAACCATCTCTTCGTATTCGCCACGGTTACCTTTAAGGCCCCACTGTCCAACATAGAGCGCCCGCTCATCGAGCATTCCTGAGTACTCTGCGAGTGAAATTCCCTTTACCACTCTAGAACCATAAAAGGGTGGTGTTGGAATAGAAACTTCTTGGCTTACATCGCTTCTAACATTATCGACCGGTAAATCACTTTCCTTTAGCCGAGTATTAGTCGTTTTGCGTTCTTTGAGTGGGGGAAGTGCGGCGCCTACTTCGCCTCTTTTTACAGCCATCATTGCATCCATTAGACGCAGACCTTCGAAAGCATCTCGTGCATACCTAACTTCACCAGGAAAAACTGAGGCCAAATCTTGCTCAACATATGCCCGAGTAAGAGCTGCTCCCCCTAGAACAATTGGCCATCGTTGGTCTAAGCCACGAGCGGTAATCTCTTCCAAATTCTCCTTCATGATCACTGTTGATTTAACGAGCAATCCGCTCATTCCAATAACATCAGCATTCGCCTCTATGGCACCGTCGATAATTTGATTAACGGTTTGTTTGATTCCAATATTTGCAACTCGATATCCATTATTTGTTAGGATGATATCTACAAGATTTTTTCCAATATCGTGTACATCTCCCTTTACTGTTGCAAGCAGCATGGTTCCTCGACCTTGATCATTTGTCTTCTCCATGTATGGCTCCAGCAATGCAACGGCAGTTTTCATCACTTCAGCGCTTTGGAGAACAAAGGGCAACTGCATTTCACCTTTACCAAATAATTCTCCAACAACTTTCATACCTTCTAGAAGGTGATCGTTGATGATCTCTAAAGGTTGAGTGCCTTGCTCGCGTGCCAGCTTGAGATCTTCCTCTAAACCAACTTTCTCACCCTCAATAATCCTTCGTTGTAATCTCTCAAATAACGGCAAGGCCGCCAACGCTTCAGCTCTAGCATTCTTACTTGATGTGAGCTCAACCCCATCGAACAACTGTAAAAACTCCTGAAGTGGGTCGTATGTGCACTCTTCGCCCTCAAAAACTCTTCGATCGTAAATTAAATCAAGGGCAATTTTCTTCGCTTTTTCATCGATTCGATTCATTGGTGTAATTTTCGAAGGGTGAACTATTGCCGAATCTAATCCCGCCTGTACACATTCATGGAGGAAAACCGAGTTTAGAACAACTCGAGAAGCAGGATTTAATCCAAAGGAAACGTTACTTACGCCCAAGGTTGTTTGAACTTGTGGGAACTCCTCTTTAAGTTTCTTAATTGCATTAATCGTTTCGATGCCATCGCGCCTTGTTTCTTCTTGTCCTGTGGCTATTGGGAAAGTGAGGCAATCGATCAAGATGTCACCTATGTTCATTCCCCAGTTATCATGCAAGTCGTTGATCAACCGACGAGCAACTCTGAGCTTCCATTCGCAATCTCTTGCCTGTCCCTGCTCATCGATAGTTAAAGCTACAACTCCAGCTCCATGTTCTTGAACTAAAGGCATTATTCTTGCAAAACGTGAAATGGGACCGTCGCCGTCTTCATAATTAACAGAGTTAATAACGCATCGACCGCCTAAATGTTCTAATCCTGCTTTCAAAACTAAAGGTTCGGTTGAATCTAAAACAATTGGAAGGGTACTTGCTGTGGCAAATCTAGATGCAAGTTCTGCCATGTCCGATGCTCCATCTCGACCAACATAGTCGACCGATAGATCCAACATGTGCGCACCTTCTTGAATTTGATCTCTCGCTATTTCTACACATTTTTCCCAGTCTTCTGCAAGAAGTGCATCACGAAAAGCCCGCGATCCATTTGCATTTGTTCTCTCACCAATAGCTAAAAATGTTTTATCTTGACGAAACGGAACATATTGATACAAAGATGATGCTCCAGGCTCTAAGATCGTTGTCCGTGCCTTAATCTTTTTTCTATCTAAGCGATCGACTACGGCTTGTAAATGTGATGGAGTTGTTCCGCAACAACCTCCAATGAGGGAGATTCCGTAATCGTGAACAAAAGTTTCTAATGCCGTAGCTAATTCTTCTGGTCCTAGCGGATAACTTGCCCCCTTTGGTCCCAAAACTGGCAAACCCGCATTAGGCATAACCGATATCGCTATTTCAGAGTTCTTACTGAGATACCTTAAGTGCTCTGACATTTCTGCAGGTCCTGTGGCGCAGTTCAACCCGATGAGATCTATACCTAAAGGTTGTAACGCGTTAAGAGCTGCACCGATTTCCGAACCAACCAACATTGTCCCTGTAGTTTCAACAGTAACCTGAGCGATGAGTACCACATCACGGTTTGATTCTTTTATGGCCCGTCTTGCTCCGTTTACCGCCGCCTTAACTTGCAATAAATCTTGGGAAGTTTCAATTAATAGCGCATCACTTCCACTATCGGTTAGACCCTTAGATGCTATGTAATAAGCATCCTTTAATTTTTCATAACTTGTGTGACCCAGGCTAGGAAGTTTTGTCCCTGGTCCTAAAGAGCCTAGGACAAATCGAGGCTTCTCGGGAGTGGAAAAAGAATCGGCCGCTTGGCGAGCGATCAATCCCCCAGCGAAAGCTAACTCGTAAATTCGATCTTCGATTCCGTACTCAGCAAGATTGGCCCAATTTGCCCCAAAGGTATTTGTTTCAATCGCATCTACGCCAACTTCTAAATACGCATCGTGAACTGAACGGACAATATCTGGACGACTAACATTTAATATTTCATTGCAGCCCTCGTGGTTTTGAAAATCTTCTAAAGAGGGATCGGCTTCCTGAAGCATTGTGCCCATAGCGCCATCGGCTACTACTACCCGGTTTGAAAGGGCCTCACGCAGTAAACCTTGAGGACGGGTTAACTTTCGCGTGTTCACTTGGTCAAGGTTACCGTAAGGTTACATTCGTGGAGATTCTACAAATACCAAGCCTGCGCGATCCCATTATGTTAATTGCATTTTCTGGATGGAATGACGGCGCAGAGGCCGCAACTGGCGCTCTAGATCACCTTCTTTCAGCATGGACAGATTCAAACGATGATGTTGTTCCGGTGTTGATTGCCCAAGTAGATTCTGAAGATTTCTATGACTATCAGGTGAGCAGACCACAAGTCAGAGTAAGTGACTCAATGCAACGAGAGATCACGTGGCCTGGAACACAGATCTTTGGTCTGTCCATTCCGTCGATGAAAAAGGATCTGGTGATTGTTACTGGTGTGGAACCTTCAATGCGATGGAAATCCTTCACACGCGAAATACTAGACATTGCAGATGACCTCGAAACTTCAATGATCATCACTATTGGTGCGATGCTTTCGGATACACCACACACTCGGCCGATAAGGATTCTTGCAACGACTTCAAATCCCTCCATAGGTTCTCGTCTTGATCTGCAACCTTCCAACTACCAGGGTCCAACCGGAATCATCGGTGCAATTCAAGATGGTTGTACCAAACGAGGTATTGAATCACTATCTCTGTGGGCTTCAGTACCTCATTATGCGCCAAATGCTCCATCACCCAAAGCCTCCTTAGCATTAATACAAGCAATTGAAGATTACTTGGGAGTTTCCATACCACTGGGTGACTTAAGAGAACAAGCAGAAACATGGGAAGACTCTGTTACACAATTAGCTTCTGAAGATGCTGATGTTGCAGATTATGTTAAGGCGTTAGAAGCTAGCAAGGACGCAGCCGATCTCCCAGAGGTTTCTGGTGAAACAATTGCCAAAGAGTTTGAAAAATACTTACGACGCCATCAAGAAGATTAGTTGGGGATGAATTTCAATAGTATTTGCTAAAAGGTTCTACCGTAAATCAATTACGATTTAAAACCGAGAATGTTTTGCACGACTTTCTTCAATTGACTTGAGTCGCCTCCCACCACACCATCTAAAGTTCTATCCGTCCAATCATTGAGGGAATCAATTACAGACTTAGTATTGAGGTCATCGGATATAGAGTGAAGAATGCGCTCAATCAAATCAGTTGTTGGAGCTACGTCTTTCTTCGCAAGTGCAATCCTCAACCTTTCTACCTGCGTTGTTGACTCTGCCAACTTCTCATCACTCCACATCCGATCCTCACGATAGTGATGGGACATTAGGCTCCATCTAATAACAAAAGGATCTACCCCGGATGCAAGCAAAGTAGAGACAAAAACTAAATTCCCTTTGCTCTTACTCATTTTCTCGCCATCAAGTCCGATCATGCCCGCGTGCACGTAATGTGAGGCTAGTTCTTTTCCGGATATGACTCGTGCCTGGGCCGCGCACATTTCGTGATGAGGGAAAATCAAATCACTTCCACCACCTTGAATATCTATCAAAGTGCCTTCACTCTCATCAGGCTTCAAGTAGTTCAAGGCAATGGCAGTGCATTCGATATGCCATCCGGGACGACCGAAACCATGAGTTGATGGCCAACCAGGCTCCATAGGCCTTTGCTGCATCCACACTAGACAATCCAAGGGATCTTTTTTTCCGGCTAGCGTCGGATCACCGCCTCGCTGGGCAAAAATTTCAATCATTTCTTCATTAGGTATATGAGAAACACTTGAGAATTTCGAATCATGCTTAACCGCGAAGTAAATGTCACTATCTATTTGGTACGTGCTATTGCGAACAATCAATTGATCTATGGCTTGAGTGACCAATGGGATCGCTTCAATCGCACCGACATAGTGCGTTGGCGGAATAACGTTGAGCTTTGACATGTCGTTTCTAAAAAGTTCAATCTGATCATTTGCCAGATCGTTCCAATGCACTTGATCTCGATTAGCACGTTCAAGAAGAGGCTCATCAATATCGGTAATGTTTTGAACGTAATTAACACTTGAACCACTGGCGGTTAAATAACGAAGAATCAGGTCAAAAGAAAGATATGTCGCCGCGTGGCCAAGATGAGTCGCGTCATATGGAGTTATGCCGCACACATACATTCGGTATTGCTCTTTTTCATCCAATGGTTTCTTTAGACCCGAAGCCGTGTCGCTCAGATGCATTTGCGGAAATTTGAGAGAGGAAGACAAATCTTGTACCGCAACCGCTCCCCAGGATTTCATTCGTGAATTCTATGACAAATTAAACGAAAAGATTTTAGACTCTCACTCACCCGGTACATTCTTATCGAGCGAATCATTGATGGAATGCTTATTCTTCTATTTAGAAGGCTGGCCATGGAACCGCTGGCCAGTTTGGCGATGGTTCCGGGAATGACTCGTCTTTGAGCATCCGGTCTATTCGAGTAATGCAGGCTTTAATCTCGGATTCTGTCAGCAATGGTTTGAGAGTTTCACCTAACTGCCCCAAAAGACCGGTCCTGCACTTTTGAAGAACTTCAACCTCATCGGGTAAAAATCGCTCACCAGCCCACTGCCACAAAACCGTTCGCAACTTGTCATCTTCGTGAAAAGTCACACCATGATCACAACCGTAAGTTCTGCCACCTTTGGTGGGTAGAAGGTGACCTATCTTGCGATCAGTGTTGTTGATTATTGCGTCAAATAGCGCCATGCTCCTAAGTTCTATTCGATCCTGCGAGAAGTACTCTGACAGATCGATCGATTGATCTATCTCAATCCACTCTTGAACCATTCCCAGACCATAGGGTCCATCTCTTAACACCGTGAATGGAACTAGATTAAGACCAAGATAATTACTCACACAGTAGGCAGCATATTCACGGTGAGCTAAACACCCTTGATCAAAATCCCACAACGGTCGCTCACCCGCAATGGGTTTGTAGATGCAGGTTAATTCGAGACCATTGTGTACAACATGCGCGTATAGCGTTGCATTAGAAGCATCGACCAACCTACCTGTGACAATCAATTCATTGCTGGTAATTGCTTCATGCTTATTCATGAACTGACCGATGGTAAAAAAGCCTCAAGACATTCTTCATCGCTTATATCCATTTGCGCGAGGACATAAATGACCACGAGGATCAATTGGTATCGAACAAAATGGGCACGGTAATCTGCCCGCATTTACTACCGCTTTTGATCTCTGAACAAACGATTGCGCTGCCCCGAGGGCAATTGAAACCGCTAGAACTTCACTGTCCTCCTCGTCATCTTGAGAGGAAGTCTCATAAAATTGAAAAACCACGACTTTGACTTGATCATCCCATGAAATGGAGATCGCACCAGTAACAAAAAGAGCGTCAACAGGTGATTCCAAGGGCTGATCATCAACTGGTGATGTATCTGCAATTTCAAAAGGATTGGCCCGCTTGATCCCTGCAATGATCATTTCTAGCCTTGCAACTATTGCCCGTACTTGATCCTTTTCAATAGCTACCGAAAAAATCTGTTTTTCTTTTTTAGCCTGGATGTAGAAAGCACGCTCCCCTGGCGCTCCGACAGTGCCAACAATAAATCTATCGGGGGTGAAAATTTCATATCTCACTTGCCGTCCCCGCCACCCAATTGATGTTTACTTCGTTTCTTCGACATTAAAAGATCCGTAACTGTTGCTCTAGTATCGTTTAAAAGCAAAATTCTTGGTTTTTCTGAAGAGAAATCAATAATGCTAATTGATGCAGGATCAATGATGATTCGTTGAAATTCATCCAAATGCATTCCGAGGCTCGAAGCAACTATTGCTTTGATGACATCCCCATGACTGACTAGCACCAAAGCCCCATCGACAGAGTGCTTGATATTTTGATGAATAACCTTCATTGCCCTGGACTGCATTTGCAGTATTCCCTCACCCTTCGGGAAATACATCTGACTCGGAGTGTTCTGAACGATTGACCAGAGTTTATTCCGAGATAGAACAGACAATTTCTTTCCGGACCAATCACCATAATCCACTTCAGTTAACTCTTGATCAATTACGGGCTGAGGTTTCTGACTTCTCGAACTACTCTTTTCGTTTATCCAAGGCGTGATTGTTTCAATGCAACGCTCCATGGGTGAAACTCGAATTTCATGAGGTATGAAATCGCCCAATCTGCGCGCTAAATCCAGAGATTGTTCCTTACCCTGTTTGGACAGGTGAACATTAGGGCGTCGGCCAGAAAGCACACCCAAAGCATTAGCTTGTGAATGTGCATGTCTAATCAAAACTACTCGCATAAAACAAAGGTTATCGCAGGTTTCTGAGCCCTGCCTTGCTATCGTCTCCCCATGCAAAAGCGCCGTGCAGGAAACAGTGGTTTGGAACTTTCGCGCTTGGGCTTAGGAACCATGACCTGGGGCCGAGATACAGATGAAATCGAGGCTGCAGACCAATGCCGAGCTTTTTTAGATGCTGGCGGAAATTTTTTGGATACTTCTCCTACATACGGAGATGGAGATAGTGAAAGGTTAATCGGAGGTCTCATCTCAACTTTGTTTAAAAGAAATGAAGTCGTCATCGCCAGTAAAGCAGGTATCAATCACAATGAAAATTCTCGCCGTGTCAATGCCACTCGACAGTTTCTTATTGGCGATCTAGACCGCACGTTGGAGCGCTTAGGAACGGATTTCATTGATCTTTGGCAAATCAACCATTGGGATGATCAAACGCCGATTGATGAAACTTTATCGGCTTTAGATTATGCCTACACGACGGGCCGAGCGCGATATGTCGGAGTTAGCAATTACTCAGGTTGGCAATTGGCTCTTGCCGCAACAAAACAACTAACAAACACGATGAAAGCACCGATTACGACCACCAACAATGAATACTCATTGTTGAATCGGAGCGCCGAAAGCGAAGTTTTGGACGCAGCAGTTAACTGCGGATTAGGGTTCATCGCGTGGGCACCATTGGCGCGTGGAGTTTTAACAGGCAAATATCGAAAAGGTACTCCCAGTGATTCTCGCGCTGCGGCGCCACATTTTGCTAAACAAGTAGAGCCGTATCTTGACGATCAGAGCTCCCGAATAGTTGAGGCGGTTGTTGTTGCTGCTCAAGGCTTGGGATACTCCCCGCTGGAGGTTGCATTGGCATGGGTTCGCGATGCACCGGGTGTAACAACAGCGCTTGTTGGCGCACGAACCGGTGCGCAACTTCGAGGAATCTTGAAAAGTGAGGAGATAGAGCTTCCTACAATTGTGCGTTCGGCCTTAGATGACGTGAGCTTCTAGAGATTTTCTAGGAAATCCTTCAATACTAATACACCGAAAGTTAACCCTTCGATCGGAACTCTTTCATCCACTCCATGAAACATAGCCATGAAATCAAAATCTTTTTCCAATTTCAACGGTGAGAAACCATAGCCAGTAATCCCTAAAACTGAGAGAGCTTTATTGTCGGTCCCACCACTCATTACGTAAGGCACGGGAATCGCATCCGAATCGTGTTTCATCAATGACTTGCACATCTGCTCCACTAAGTCACCTTCAAAAGAGACCTCTAGTGCCCTGTCCCTAGTAATTGTTTCGATTTTTATGTCAGGACCGACAAGAGTTCTAATTGTCTCGTTAAGCTCTTCTTCGTACCCAGGTATAAAACGACCATCAATAACTGCGGAAGCAGACCCTGGAATAACGTTAGCTTTGTAGCCCGCCTCCAACATCGTTGGGTTTGCAGTGTTTTGTAAGGTCGCGCCTATCATTCGTGAAGCAAAGCCAAGTTCTGATAAAAGGGGCCTGAGATCTTTCTCGTCATATGTTCTACCCGTTGCTTGTGCAATCCTCTGAAAAAAAATCTTGACTGTCGAGCTATATCGTTGAGGCCATTGATGTTTTCCAATTCTTGCAACTGCCTCTGAAATTCGAGTGACAGCATTTTCTTGATTCATGAGTGATCCATGTCCGGCGAGACCATCTGCAGTTAATTTCATCCAATGAATACCTTTTTCTGCAGTTTCAATTAAATACAATCGTTTCCCGTTGGACAACGTGACAGAAAATCCTCCAACCTCAGAGATAGCCTCGGTACATCCTCTAAAGACTTCAGGGTGATGATCAACCATGTAATGAGAACCAAAGATGCTTCCTGCTTCTTCATCTGCGAAAAAGGCTAAAACGATATCCCTCTGCGGAGTGAATCCATTCCGCGTCCAACTACGAACAGTTGCCAAAATCATCGCGTTCATATTCTTCATATCAACTGCGCCGCGTCCCCAAATGTAGCCATCCTTTATTTCTGCCTTGAAAGGATCTACTGACCAATCTGAAGAGTTTGCTGGAACCACATCTAGATGTCCGTGGACCACGAGGCCTGGAAGTTTGTTGTTAGAGCCTTTTATTCGCGCAATAACATTGCATCGGCCTGGAGCAGATTCATAAATCCTAGATTCAATCCCGACTTCCTTCAAAAGTTGCACGACGTGATCAGCTACTTCTTTCTCGTTCCCTTTACCATCACCATAATTAACGCTGGGAATCTTAATTAATTCGCGGCAGATTCGAATAGTTTCATCAACCAGATCCGTGGAATGAGAAGAAGACATTTCGCTATTGTGGCATCCGATTGCTATCCTTGACCATCACTTAGTCCGGGTGGCGGAATTGGCAGACGCGCTAGCTTGAGGTGTTAGTTCCCGCAAGGGATTAGGGGTTCAAGTCCCCTCTCGGACACATGCAGATACAACAGGCCTTGCAACTGATAAGAGACGTGCCTGATTTTCCGAAACCAGGAATTTTATTTAAGGATATAACTCCACTTCTTTCAAATGGCGATGCATTTAGCGCAATTACAGAGGAGTTCGCTTCGTATGCACAGTCATCAACTGTCATTGCGGGAATCGAGGCAAGAGGTTTTATCTTCGCTTCGGCTGTAGCAAATAATTTAGGCGCCGGTTTCGTTCCAATTAGAAAGGCTGGAAAGCTTCCTCATGAAAGTATCTCTGCCCAATATGGTCTCGAATATGGCCACGATGAACTAGAGATTCACAAAGATGCAGTGAAATCGGGCGCCAAAGTTCTCCTTATCGACGATGTGCTTGCTACTGGTGGAACAATTGCTGCAGCAATAGATCTCGTTCATCGAATAGGTGGTGAAGTAACACACGTGCTGGCTCTTCTTGAGATCTCAGGGTTATCTGGTCGAGATAAGATAAATCAGCTTTACCCACAAATACCAATCACCTCATTAGTTGTTTCTTAATCCTGGCGAGCCATCCCAATAGACATGGGTGAGCCCTAGGACTCGAGTTCCAAATACTGATTATCGGAAAAATTTCTAGCGCTATGGCAAGATGCGCCTATGGCCGAGCTGATTTATTACTGTGGAACTATGGATAGCGGTAAGTCCACGCTAGCTTTACAAACAGCACATAATCATCAATCACGAGGTCGTACTGGGTTTATCTTTACCAATAAAGATCGCGCTGGCAGCGGGACCATATCTTCGAGGTTAGGGCTATCAAGTCCCGCTATTGAAGTTTTCCCTGGGCTGGATCTCCATAAATATGTTGTCGATCATCTCTCAGTTGGTGAGCGGATCGATTACATCATTTGCGACGAGGCGCAGTTTTATGAACGAACACAGATCGAACAGCTAGCCCGAATCGTTGATGGACTCGGCATAGATGTCTATGCATTCGGAATTTTGACGGACTTTAGGACATCACTTTTCCCAGGTTCCGCACGATTAGTTGAACTCGCAGATCGAGTTAACACTTTGCAAGTAGAAGCGTTGTGCTGGTGCGGTTCCAGAGCAACTCATAACGCTCGAACTATCGGTGGCACAATGGTTATTGAAGGAGAACAAGTTGTTGTTGGCGATGTTGCCCCTGGTGCACAGGTTGCCTATGAAGTCCTCTGCAGGCGACACCATATGCGTCAAGTAACCGCGAATGGCTCACGCGCTGCGCATACATCTCCGCAGACACTTCCCTTCAAAGAATAAACACCCTAATTATTCAAAGTAAAAAATACTCGAGGAAAAAGGACAAAGAGATATGAAAACAAAAGCTTATGCAGCTATGTCCGCTGGATCATCTCTTGTTCCCTATGCATTCAACAGGCGTGAAGTGGGCGAACACGATGTTGCTTTAAAGGTTTCCTACGCCGGTATCTGTCATAGCGACATTCATCAAGTTGCAGAAGAGTGGGGACCAGCAATATTTCCCATGGTTCCCGGTCATGAAATTGCGGGAATCGTAACCAGTACGGGAAGTAAGGTCACAAAATTTAAAGTTGGCGATGCTGTCGGCGTTGGTGTGTTCATAGATTCATGTCGTGAATGCAGTAGTTGCAAGGCCGGTCTTCAACAATATTGCCTTAAAGGAATGATCGGTACTTATAACGGTATGGAGGCCGATGGAAAGACAGTGGCTATGGGTGGCTATAGCGACGTCTTTGTTATCAATGAAGATTACGCATTAAAGATTCCGGCAAACCTCGATTTACAAGGCGTTGCTCCATTGCTCTGCGCAGGGATAACTCTGTATTCGCCCATAAAACATTGGAAAGTCTCCCCTGGTATGAATGTTGCCATCATGGGCCTTGGTGGTTTAGGCCATATGGGAGTGAAGTTTGCTTCTGCAATGGGCGCTCACGTAACGGTTCTATCGCACTCCCCGAATAAAAAAACGGATGCAATGGCAATGGGAGCGCATGATTTTGTTGCTACAAATGACTCCGAAAACCTCAAACCATATGAGAAGAAATTTGATCTCATTCTAAACACCATCAGTGCCGAAATAGTCATCGATGATTATCTCAAACTTCTCAAACTAGATGGAACATTAGTTGTCATAGGCCTTCCCGGACGGCCATATAAAGTAAATGTTGGCACGCTTCTTGATGGACGCAGAGGCATTGCAGGATCAATGATCGGTGGGATTCCCGAGATTCAAGAAATGCTGGATTTTTGTGGGGAAAAAAACATTCTTAGTCATGTAGAGGTCATAAAGGCTGACTACATCAACGAAGCATACAAAAGAACTATTGCAAGTGATGTGAAGTATCGCTTTGTGATCGACGCTAGTACCTTTTGAGATACCTGAGACTTTATTTTTTAAGCCAATGTAAGAGGATGTGACTGCAACTATAAGGAATGCACAACAAAAGCAAATACCGGCGCTATAGCTAATGCTGGAAGTAAGTTACCAACAGCTACGTGTTTGATGTTGAGCAAGCGCAATGCAATACACAAAAGCATTATTCCGCCAACAATCGTCATGGCATCTATTTGATAGCCATCTAGTACCTGTCCTAGACCAAGACCTATAACGGTCCACACTCCTTGATAAACCGCCACGGGTATCGCAGAGGCTGCAACTCCCCAGCCCAGAGATGTAGCAAACGCCATAGCCGCAAAGAAGTCGAGTGTGCTTTTTAGAACTAATTGGTCAATCCCAGTTCCCATTCCATCACTAATACTGCCGAGAATTGCAAGTGGTCCTATTGCAAATAATAAAGATGCAGCAACGAATCCCTCTACAAATGAAGACTCTCTACTAGCCTTGAATTTGATGCGAAGTCTCTCCCCTAAACCATCGAGACGAGTTTCTAATTTAAGCAGAGAGCCAATCAGGCCTCCTAAGAGAAGTGAGCCTAGAACAATAAGAAGCGTCCAACCTTGTGGAACTGCCTGTACATACCGCTCTGACCATAGAGGAATAACGGCCGATGCGGCGCCAAGAATTAATACCAATCCAAGAACATCGGTGAGCAGTATGCGCGTCTTTTCTTTCATCCGATTTCCTACGAGCACACCCAGGGTTGCACCACCAACAATAGCGACGATGTTTATCGCTGTACCGATACCAGGAAACATCAGTGCAGTATAGCCCTTATCGTTATACTGAAATAATGTTTTCAAAGCTACAAGATTTCTTACGCCCGCATAGGACGGTTCCAGTGACACCATGGACGGCTAATTCGCGTTGGGATTTATCACTAAGTAGGACAGTGGTCTTATTCTTTGGACTATTCATTTTTGGTTTGGGCGACGCTCTACTTATTCAAAGTCAGATAGGAAATGCTCCATGGTCGGTACTCGCACAAGGAGTCGCAGAGCGTTTAGAGATTACACTCGGTTGGTCAACATTTTTGATTAGCTCAATGGTCCTACTTCTATGGGTTCCTTTACGGGAGCGACCAGGCTTTGGCACGCTTTCCAATATTGTTGTCATCGCTATTGCAATACAAATCGGTATAACTCTCTTTCCGACGCAAGAGGGTTTAATTTTTTCTTTAATGTATTGTCTGATTGGTATTGCCATGGTCGGTATTGGCTCAGCTTTTTACATTACCTGTGGGTTAGGTTCGGGGCCGCGAGATGGATTAATGACGGCAATCCACTACCGCTCAGGGTTTCGAATCGGTCGTGTGCGACTGTTAATTGAGGCCTTTGTTTTGATCCTCGGAGCCATTCTCGGGGGCACGGTAGGCGTAGGCACACTTTTATTTGCCCTTCTTATCGGTCAATCTATAGCGATCTCACTTGGTGTCGTAGCCCGTGCTACTTCCCAGTAATCATTAGGCTTAAGACCTTCCCAAGGCTGTACGCCTTTTCGTACACGGGGTCGCAAACACCCCCGATACCAAAACAGAAAGGTGAATTCATGCTGGATTCATTCTTTAAAATCAGTGAACGCGGATCGACAATCAGTCGTGAAGTACGTGGCGGAGTCGTCACATTCTTCACGATGGCTTACATAGTTGTACTCAACCCAATCATTCTTGGCGGTGCTACGGATGTAAACGGTGATTTCCTCGGTGGAGAAGGTGGCATGGCAAAGATTGCTGCTGCCACTGCATTAGTAGCGGGCATCATGACATTGCTTATGGGCGTTGTTGCAAATTATCCACTAGCAATAGCTACCGGGTTAGGCCTCAACACATTCGTTGCATATGCAATTGCATCACAGATGACATGGGCCGATGCGATGGGACTAGTTGTACTAGAAGGTCTCATCATTCTCGTTCTAGTTCTTACGGGCTTTAGAACAGCCGTATTCAAAGCCATTCCTTCACAACTCAAGGTTGCAATTTCAGTCGGTATTGGACTGTTCATTGCCTTGATTGGCTTCGTTGATGCAGGATTTGTTCGCAGAACCAACGTTGGTCCTGTGCCTGTAACTCTAGGTGATGGAAAATCACTCATCGGTTGGCCGATCATTGTCTTCATCGTCGGCTTCTTCCTAATGGTAGTTCTCATGGTTAAGAAAGTTAAGGGCGCACTTCTTATCGGAATCGCAGTCGCAACAATTCTTTCAATCATCATTGAGCGAACATTCAAGGTTGGTACCAACTACATCCCAGGTGCGTTCACCGCGGATGGTAAAGATTTTATTAATCCCAAGGGCTGGGGACTTAATGTTCCTGCAATCCCTTCAGAGGTTGTTGCGACACCAAACTTCGATCTATTGGGTCAATTCAATCTCTTTGGTTCATTTTCAAAGATTGGCTTTATTGCAGCTGCGTTGCTCGTCTTTACGCTATTGCTAGCTGACTTCTTTGACACCATGGGAACGATGACTGCAATTGGTCATGAAGCTAATTTGATCGACAGGGATGGAAATGTGCCAAATGCAAGCCGCATTTTGCTCGTTGACTCTGTTGCAGCCGCCGCAGGTGGCGCCGCTGGAGTTTCATCCAATACGTCATACATCGAATCAGCTTCGGGTGTGGGTGAAGGTGCAAGAACCGGTCTAGCCTCCGTGGTTACAGGTGTTCTGTTCCTTCTTACAACTGTCCTATCCCCTATCGTCAACATAATTCCTTATGAGGCAGCAACACCAGCTTTGATTATTGTTGGCTTCTTGATGATGTCTCAGATCAAGAACATTGATTGGGATGACATGGGAATAGCTGTTCCAGCGTTCTTAACCATCATTTTGATGCCTTTCACTTACAACATCACTGTTGGAATTGGTGCAGGTTTCATTACTCACGTGGTTATTCGTCTGGTCCAGGGTCGCGGTAAAGAGATTCATGGGCTCTTGTGGCTGATAGCTGGATTGTTCATGGTCTACTTCTTATCCTCACCTATTAATACATGGGTCGGATAACTTTCTAAAACGATAAAGTAAGTAAAGGCCCCTGGTAACAGGGGCCTTTGCCTTTCTCAGAGATTGCAAAAATAAGCGAAGGTTCTGGAACAACATTCCGAAAATTCCCCGTATAAATCACCAGTGAATAGGTTTGAAAGCATTTCTCTCTAATATTGAATTAATTTTCGAAAATGGTTGAGACCCGAAGAACCCTCTATAGGCCGATAGTGGACTCGGATGAGCAGATTGTATGAGCCACTCCTTTCGGAAAAAATGAGAGACCTCTTGAGCGTTCTTTCCCCAGCACACAGCTACAACATCACGTTTACCCAGAACTTTAGCCACGCGATCAGTGACTTTCTCCCATTTCATATCTGTGTGAGACAAAGACTTTCCTATCTCTGTTGTCAATATTCTGTTCAAAAGGAGAACGCCTTGATCTGCCCAATCCGAAAGATCTGGGTTTTTCCTTAATGGCTTTCCTAAATCGTCATGCAGTTCTTTAAAAATGTTTTTAAGGGAGGCGGGGATGCGCTCAATATCCGAAGGCGCCGAGAAAGCTAAACCTTGAGCAACTCCTGATGTGGGGTAAGGGTCTTGCCCGAAAATAACTACTTTGATACCTGCTAAAGATCCGCTGAGTGCTCGAAAAATGTTATTGAACTCTGGTGTTACTGAAGCATGATCGAGGGTCATCTCTATTGAATGAATGTGTGTTTCTAAATCCGACAGCGCATCTTGCCAATCTGGGTGTAACTGTTTAAAAAGTTGCCCGGGCAAAATAGCGACCTGACTCGGTAGAAACATTGATGGGTATCTCAAAAATCGCAGAAATATGCTCGGAGGTAATCACGTGTTCTATGGGACCCGAAACTGCAACTTTTCCATCCTTTAGAATCAAAGCATGAGTAGTTCCCGCAGGAATCTCTTCAATATGATGAGTAACGAGCACAGTTGCTGGTGCTAAAGGATCTGATGAAAAACTAGTTAGACGGGCAAGCAAATCCTCCCGTCCCCCAACATCTAATCCTGCAGCGGGCTCGTCAAGTAAAAGAAGTTCAGGGTCAGTCATCAGTGCACGCGCAATTTGCACTCGTTTCTTCTCGCCCTCACTTAACGTTCCATATTGCCTTGAACCTAATTCACGGACTCCAAATGTGGTGAGAAGAGCGATTGCTCGCGACTCATCCCACAGGTCATAGCCTTCATTCCACCGCCCATAAATTGCATAAGCGGCGGTTAATACAACATCTCGGACAATTTCATCAGAAGGAATTTCCTCAGCAATGGTAGAGCTGCAAATCCCTATTCGAGTGCGAAGTTCAAAAAGATCAATCCGTCCAAACTCACGGTCTAGAACGTTGACCGTTCCGGTGGTTGGAAATATCTTGGTTGCGAGCATCTGTAGCAGTGTTGATTTACCTGCTCCATTGGGTCCAAGAATGACCCAGCGTTGCCCGTGTGAGATTGAAAAACTCATTGGACCAAGAATCGTGTGCTCTCCCCTGACGACAGATACATCGTCAAGTGAAAGAACGTTCTGGTTGCTCATAGATGCAAAACATAGTGCTTTTGCTGGCTAAGTTACTGCAAAAACATGCATGAACGTCAGCTCTTTCGCGATAAACTATGCAATCTAATGGAAGATTTGTCAGAAAAGAGCCCTGTTTTTACAGGCCTGATTTTGCTCACCGGCATAGATGCTCCCGGAATCGCTCAGGGTCTGTTCCATTCTCTCTCCGATTTTGCAGTTCAGGTTGATGATGTTGAGCAAATTGTTATCAGTGGTCGACTTGTGCTGACTGTGTTGATCACTCTTAACCCTGCACATCAAAGTGCGATTGAGGTTGATTTGGCCCAATATGCCCAGGCATCTGAGACTGATATCGCAACGATTTTCTCTCTGCAATCTTTGGTGAAAGTTGAGAAGAACCGCGTGGGTGTTCATGTCGTTTCTAAGAAAATGCATCCGAAGATCCTGTCAACTTTAGCCACTGGTATCGTAAGCGTGAATGGAAATATTGAATCGATAAGTCGAACTCAGAGTGAGCCAACTGGCATTCTTTTTGTCGTGACGGGTACTACTCAAACACTTCTGACCTCAACCATTTCAAGCTTGGAATTCGAAAACGACTTAGAAACACGAGTGTATGAGTTATGAAATATCATGCAAAACTAAGCGTAAATGTGATGTGTAAAAATGGTTAAACAAAAAATGCTTGTTCAGTTCGATGTTGACTCTACATTTATTGAGCAAGAGGCTATTGATCTTCTTGCTGCGAAGGCCGGGGTCCTAGCCGAGGTCGCCCAGATAACTAATTCAGCCATGAATGGTGAGATCGATTTTGCAGAGAGCCTTAAGAAAAGGGTTGGACTACTCAAGGGGCTGCCAATACAGGTTCTCGATGAAGTTCGAAACGAAATTGTATTCACCGATGGTGCCGTGGAATTAGTTGATCTGCTTCATGGACTCGGACACAGTGTCTCTCTGGTTTCAGGGGGTTTCGTGCAAATAATGGAACCTATCGTTTCGCAACTGTCCATTAAGTACTTTAGAGCTAATGTTTTAGAAATTAATGATGGAGTGCTTACTGGTGGGATAACTGGAACTATCATTGATCGAGCGGCAAAGGCCGAAGCTCTCAAAGAATTTGCCCGTTTGTCTGATGTACTGCTTGAAAACACTGTAGCAATAGGCGATGGTGCTAATGATTTGGACATGATGGCTATTGCAGGACTGAGTATAGCTTTCAACGCAAAGCCAATTGTTGCTACTGCTGCCGATCTTTCAATTAACGAGAGGTCGCTTCGTCCAGTTAAATCGTTGTTAGGACTTTAGAAACAATCTAGAGTCTGCAAGCATGAATGTCGGTAACTAAAATACCTCTGGCACCCAAAGCCCACAGTTGATCCATCACGTTATTTGTCTCTTCACGCAAAACCATTGCCCTTACTGCTACCCAATCAGGCTTTTGAAGCGCAGAGATTGTTGGTGATTCTAATCCTGGCGTGATCAAACAAGCATGATCTAAGTGTTGTTTTTGAACATCGTAATCGAGAAGCACGTACCTTCGTGCGGTCACCACACCTTGTAACCTTCTGATAAGAACTTCTAACTCTGGACGAACTTGACTGTTTGTTCGCGAAATTACAACCGCTTCAC